>Ga0256406_1000019_pt1 | contig 274446 bp, 218 predicted proteins | sample RumenRJG_03DNA_FD_185986 | JGI IMG/M metagenome (GOLD analysis project Ga0256406, IMG submission 185986) | Bovine rumen microbial communities from Lethbridge, Alberta, Canada - RJG_03 | ecosystem: Host-associated > Mammals > Digestive system > Stomach > Rumen | place: Canada: Alberta... | reverse complement strand
TGAAAATAAACGTGAGATAATTAACACCAACAAATATATTCAGTTAGAAATACCCTTCGACGAATGGTAAGTTACAATCAGTAAGCAAAGCCGAATGTTAAAGGATTTAAGTGGACACTAGTGATAGGCAATATGGATACAATGAGTAGTATCGTCAGCGGTTTGCAAGGTCTTATAAGGAGTGACACCATGCTCGCCCAAATGACGGATTAGAATGTCATTCGGGGCAACTGTATGGGTCATAGTGGTCATGATCTCCCGTCGGTTATTGCGAAGGTCGACTGTTACGTCAATAGTATCTTTCGGGAACGGCACAAGGAAAACATTCTCAAACGACCTTGTCTGAGTCTTAGCCTCAGGATAAGACAGCCACTCCTGAAAAAGCGTTGAGAATGAATTCTTGTAAATTACTTCTTTAGAATGATGGTCACGAACAGTTATCTGCCCATTCCCCTCAACCGGCAGTTCACTCAGTCTCTGGTGTTTACCGTACCAACGGGGAATTCGACAAAGCTCGTCAACAGCAATATGCTGCTCACTGGCATTACCGGAAAATATATAGTCTATCCTCAAAGTAGAGTCAGTAAAGTACTTATTGAAGTCCTGTGCCGACACCGCCAAAGCGGCAAAGGTCAGGATTATGGTTAAAACAGACTTTATTATTTTCATAGACAATACATTTTAGAGAAGTCGGATAATATCAAAACCAGAACCTATTTGGCAGAAGTAGCCTTATGGAACTGCTCCAACAGCCATGCTTTTTGCTCTGGAATAGTCATGTTGCTATTGTCAAGTTCTATAGCATCAGCTGCCTTACGCAATGGCGAAACTTCACGATGAGTATCAATATAGTCGCGCTCCTGTACATTCTTCAGTATGTCGTCGAAGTTGGCTTCCTGACCTTTGCCTTTCAGTTCGTCATAACGGCGCTGCGCACGCACCTCAGCCGAGGCCGTAACGAAGATTTTCAATTCGGCATTAGGGAATACCGTTGTACCGATGTCACGACCATCCATTACTATTCCTTTCTCACGACCCATAGCTTGCTGCTGAGCCACCATTGCCTTACGGACGAAGGGCAATGCAGCCACAGGGCTAACATGACTGGACACTTCCATGCCGCGAATATCATTCTCAACGTTATCGCCATTGAGATAAGTGTCTGGACGCCCGGTTGACGGATTGAGTTTGAATGTTATATGAATATCCGGCATTGCCTTTTCCAGTTCATCCGCTTTGATTGATGAACTGCTTCCTTTCTCAGAATCTTCCTCATTGAACATTCCATTGCGCAAGGCATAGAGTGTAACAGCACGGTACATAGCGCCCGTATCGACATATATATATCCTATTTCGCGGGCCAAGTCCTTAGCCATTGTACTCTTTCCACACGATGAGAAGCCGTCAATGGCAATAATGATTTTTGTCATAATGAATATGCTAAGTTTATTAATAGACTTCCACTGCTTACATGATATTTACCGTAAGCTATATTAATTTTGAATCTTTCCAAGTTCAGTCCGGCTCCAACGCTAAGTCCCGCCATGTGACTGGACTCATCGTCGTCATTGCTCTGAATCTTCATTTCATCGGCACGACGGAAGTTATATCCCCCACCAATCCATATATTATCCGACAAAAGCACATCGACGCCGAAGTCAAGATGATTGACGAAACGATAATCATAGTGCGTCAGGTCGACAAGTGTTGCCGAAAGCCTCAACGGCGATGTACCTAATCGTTTTGAGACACCTACCTGAACATCAATAGGCATCTTCTCATACTTCTCGTCGTAAGCCTTCAGCTGACCGCCGAGATTCCTAGCCACAACCGAAACCGACCACTCATGTTCTGGTTCATACCAGTTCAATCCCAAGTCAACTCCCATAGCCAAAGAATTATACGAGCCCAGCGATGAATAAACGAACTTTGCTGTTATACCGCCTACAACGTTTTTCAACAATAGATAAGTGAACGTACCACCGACTGCAAAATCATTGGCTGAGAAAGTTCCTGTCTGAACATTGTTCTCGTCGACCTCTTTGATTGAGCCATAATTGATGAACTCTCCACCTACAGCCCACGTCATCTTGTCGTTTATGACACGGTTGAACGTTGCACTTCCCATATTGGCACCGCTCATGTAGTTCATATAGTTAACGCCAATGGTCTTATCACTCACCGAAGCAGCCAGTGCCGGGTTGGAGAATCCCAACGACGGGTCATCCTCGATGATGGTAATATTTTCGCCACCGAGAGCCGCTGCATGAGCACTTACAGGAAGCCTCAGGAAGTTATATTCTGTCTGACTCTCCTGCCCCCAAGAGCAGATGGCAAAAATGGTTAACAAGAGAGTTAAAACAACTTTTTTCATTTAATGAATTTTAATTTATCGGCAAAGTTACTTATTTTTTCAAATATCTGTATTACTTTTGCCTTGCAAAATGAACATTGTCCTTAACAAATAGGACTGTTGGCTGCCCACCAACGTTATTTATAACGGAAAAAACGGGCTAGTATTGTGAATCGTGGAGATAAAGAAATCAAATAAAGCTAATATTGATAACAAGCGCTCAACGGGATTCCTTCTTGGTCTCATTGTTGCGCTGTCATTCACATTCGTCGCATTGGAAATGAACTTTGGTATGCCTGACAAGCAGGACACTGATGATCACTTACTCGACGAACTGCTCAAGAATGTCGACCAGGCACCTGCCGCCGATAAAGTAGAGAAAGTGCGTGCGGTGAAAATTCCTAAGAAGATTGACTTCGACGCTGTTCCGAAGAAGACTCCGCCAACAGTAGCCCCTAACCCCACTCTTGACAAGGTCGTCGTCAGCGATAACCAACAATATGAGCATCCCGACGATGAACGTCCGGTTGACGAGAAAAAGAAACCGGAAGAGAAAATCAATCCGCCGGTTGACCCGATTCCTCTGGAGCAGCTCAATCAAGGTGAACGGACTGTTTCTGACACTCCGGTACCACCGGGGGGATGGGCTGACTTTGCTATGTGGGTGGACAAGAACCTGCAATATCCGGGGCAAGCGCGACAGAAGAAAATCGAAGGTAACGTCCTAGCCGCATTTAATGTCAACCCCGACGGAACAGTTTCCGACCTTCACGTTGTTGGTAAAGCAGACCCTATACTGTCCGCCGAAGTGCTTCGGCTGCTTAAGACGATGGGGAAATGGAAGCCCGGCATAGAGAACGATGTTCCATGCAAGACGTATGTCGAACTGCCTTTCCTGTTCAAGCTTTAGTTCCGGTACGGCATTCATTTCGAGCGAAGAACATTCACAATACATCGATAAACATCATTTAATCAAAATATGAATTTGTCAGCTGATAAAATTTTAAGTCTGATTAACGACTATCTTGCAGCCCTGCCTTACGACCGCAAACCGGCTAGCCTGTACGAACCTATCAAATATGTGCTGTCACTCGGTGGCAAGCGCATTCGTCCGACATTGATGCTTCTCTCATACAACCTCTACAAGGACGACCCGGAGAGTATTCTCTCATCGGCATGCGCTCTGGAAACTTATCACAACTACACGCTGTTGCACGACGACCTTATGGACAACGCTCCTCTTCGCCGTGGTCACCAGACAGTACACGTTAAGTGGAATCCTAACGTAGCTATTCTGTCAGGCGACTCTATGCTTGTACTGTCTTATCAGCGGATGTTGCAATGCCGTCCCGACAAGTTTAAACCTGTCATCGATTTGTTTACAGAAACAGCTCTGGAGATAGGCGAAGGACAACAATATGACATGGAATTCGAAACACGTACCGACGTTACAGAAGAGGAATATATAGAGATGATACGCCTGAAGACCAGCGTATTGCTTGCGTGTGCCACAAAGATTGGAGCCATCCTCGCTGATGCTCCGGATGAAGACGCTGACAATCTTTATAAGTTCGGCGAGCAGATGGGGCTGGCTTTCCAACTGCAAGACGACTATCTCGACGTTTACGGTGACTCCAAAGTATTCGGCAAAGCCATAGGCGGTGATATAATGTCGAACAAGAAGACTTACATGCTTATCAATGCTTTCAACCTTGCCAATGACAAACAGCGCGAGGAACTGACTCATTGGATTACAGCCGAGAATCCTGACCCGAAGGAGAAGATTGCAGCTGTTACCAAACTTTACAACGAGATAGGCATTGACAAACTGGCTGAAAAGAAGATAAACTTCTACTTTGAAGAGAGCCGCAAGTACCTGAAAGCCGTCAAAGTTGATGAAGAGAGGAAGAGTGTTCTCGAAGCTTATACTCAGAAAATGATGCACAGAAAGAAATGATTCCTATTATTGATACACACGCCCATCTTGACGGTCCGGAATTTGCCGATGATCTCGACGATGTCATAACACGGGCAAAAGAAGCGGGTGTTGGCAAGATATTCATACCGGCTATCAACGAGGATAGCATTAAGACAGTTCCGGAGACTTGCCGGAAATATCCCAACTACCTGTACCCAATGATGGGACTTCAACCAGAAGAGGTAAAGGACGACTATCTCTCTGTACTCGACAAGATGCATGCCGAACTCACTTCCGGCACTCGGTATATTGCCGTTGGCGAAGTGGGACTAGACTTCTATTGGTCGAGGGAATATGAGAAGCAGCAACTTGATGCCTTTGAGCGTCAGATGCGATGGTCTATTAAGACACGGCTTCCACTTATGATTCATTGCCGTAAGGCGCAAAATGAGCTACTTCATATCATGAAGCCATACATCAATGAACTTCCCGGAGGTGTTTTCCATTGTTTTACCGGCAATCAGAAAGAGGCGGAACGCTATCTTGAATTTGACAAGTTTGTCCTCGGCGTTGGAGGCGTTTCAACCTTTAAGAGTTCACATCTTCGGGAAGACTTGCCGGCGGCTGTGCCCCTCACTCGCATTGTCCTTGAAACTGACAGCCCGTACATGGCTCCTGTTCCTCATCGTGGTCAGCGAAATGAGAGTTCATTCGTTGTCGAAGTAATGAAGCAACTTGCTATTTCATACAATGTAACCGAGGAAGAAGTTGCCAAGCAGACGAACGAAAATGTCCGCCGGGTATTCGGTGATTTGTGCTAAAGAACCTTAAAATACTATTGAAAATCCTCTATTGTGGGATAAATTCAATACATTTGCACTCCGAAACGAAAACAGTACGTTTATTCAGCCAAACGTTTCTTCCATTGGAAAGATGCTCGAGTGGTTGAAGAGGCACGCCTGGAAAGCGTGTAAGCGTCTAAAGCGCTTCACGGGTTCGAATCCCGTTCTTTCCGCTTAAATAAGGGATTGTGGATAATTTATTCTTGTCTGCAATCCCTTAAATTTTGTCCTTTTTTGTGGCTTTTTATGTCATTTTGTGGTGTTATGCGTGCAAATTTGCGTGCAAAATTATCTAGATTTTTCAATTGAAAGCCATCGATGACTTTTATTCAGGCGTGAAAGATATGGAAGCCGACTTCGAAAGCTTTGTCCAAGATTAAGGAAGGCTTGCAGAAATTCAAAAACAATTTTAATGTAGGGTCCCTGATAGAGAGACCTGTAACTTCATATGTAAAATGAGCATGAGCCATTGGCACGTGAGTGTCAATGGCTCTTTTTATTAGTCCCTCTTGATAACTATTAATTATATGTAAATAGTTTTGAAGTTTGACAATGCCTTTTTAACGAATTAATGAATGCTTTCGTAACTAACTATTATACAGTGAGTTATTAAGGCACGGCTAAATACATTCTAAAAGATATCCAATTAGATCGTAAAAAACACCGAATCATGTTGTAAAAGATACCCGATTAGAAGCTAAAACGGCATGTTTTACAATTTGATTTAGCATTAACTAATGTAGGTGTAAATATAATTCTCTAATTATTTTCTGCCACACTGGTAGATTTTGCGAGTATAGTAAAAGTCAACTATACATATCACTAGCAAGATGGCAAAGACTAACGCCATACTCAATGGAACGTACTGAGCTACGGCAATGTCGACATAAAGAAGCAGCAACATAACCAACATATTTGTCCATGCAAGCATTTTGTCGACGAACGGGCGAGCCGATGGCTCGTGCTTTACCTTGAAAGGCAAATTTATGACATGATGTTTTTCGCTCACAACCATCAGGAAATAAATCACAAGTGATATTCCGGCAAGAAGCAGTATCATCCAAGTCTGTCCGTAGGATTCCATCTGTCCTAACGTCGTCCAGTGGGTTGGTATCGCAATATCGGTTGTAAAATAGAACACGAAAGAGATAACGACATTTGCCAATATGAACAAAAAGGAAAGTATATCAAGAACTTTTTTCATGATGATTCAATTAATTTTGTTGCAAAGATAAGAAAATTCCGTAAAATATTCATAACTTTGCACATATAAAAACTGTAAAGAAATGAAAAGAAGGATATTTCTATCTTTATTGCTAATTTTGACTTGTATTCCGGCATTGCCACAAATGATGATCAAGCATCCATGGAGCGGCAGACGTGTTGCTTATTTCGGCGACTCTATTACCGACCCTAAGAACAACGGCTCTAAGAAAAAATACTGGAACTTCCTGCAGGATTGGCTCGGCATTACTCCATACGTTTATGGCATTAGCGGACGGCAGTGGAACGATATTCCAAAGCAAGCCGACAAGCTGCAAAAGGAGCATGGCGACGATTTCGACGCTATTCTCATTTTTATAGGTACTAATGATTTCAATGCCGGCGTGCCTCTTGGCAAGTGGTACACGGAAAAGCCGGAGAAGGTGATGGCTGCCGTTCATGCCCCAAAGGACTCAGTCGTCAGAATGAAACGTACTCTTATTTATACCGACAGCACCTATTGCGGAAGAATTAACAAAGCCATGGCTCTGCTAAAGAAACGCTGGCCTACCAAGCAGATAGTCCTGCTCACGCCTATCCACCGTGCTTATTTCTATGGCGGCGAGCAGAATATTCAGCCTACAGAAGAATATCAGAACAAGGTTGGCGAATATTTCCAGTCGTATGTTGAAAAGGTAAAGGAGGCAGGCAACCTGTGGGCTGTTCCCGTAATCGACATAAATTCGACAAGTGGACTTTATCCGTTGTTCGATGAGTCAGCTGTCAATTATCATAATCTCAACACCGACAGGCTGCATCCTAATGACCAGGGGCACGAACGGCTCGCACGCACTCTGGAGTATCAATTATTGGCTTTGCCGTGCGTCTTCTGATTGGCTAAAAAGACCACAACAGTAGTCTAGGTTTCCACAAACCCGAAATAATTAAGAATTATAAAGATTTGGGCTAACCAATAAACTTGTGGAATCGGCGGAAAAAACTTAATTTTGCAGCCGACAAAACATAAAAAGTAGAATTGATGAAAAGAACTATTGCCCTTGCCACGATAGCGCTGGCTGTCATTCCGATGTCCGCCCAGAGGACTCTATCATTGCAGGACTGCCGCGACATGGCATTGGAGAATAACAAGCAGATACAAATATCGAAGTTGCAGACCAATGTTGCCCGCAATGTCCATCAGGCTGCAAAGACTAAGTACTTGCCGCATGTTGACGGACTTGGTGGCTATCAGCACTTCTCGAAGGAGATCTCTCTGCTCAACGATGGTCAGAAGTCTGTGCTCAATAATCTCGGTACAACAGCTACCGGTTCGCTCACCGACCAGATGTCTGGCATTCTGAGCGGACTCATCAGCCAGGGATTGCTGACTTCCGATGCTGCAGCCCAACTAGGGCAACAGATAAGCCAGATGTCACCGGCTATGGAGAATGCCGGCAACAATATAGGCCGCTCGATAACGGATGCTTTCCGCTCGAACACGAAGAATGTATATGCCGGAAGCATTATGGTAACCCAACCGATTTATATGGGTGGAGCAATAACTGCAGCCAACAGAATGGCTCAACTCGGCGAAGACCTTGCTGCAAATGATGTTGAGGCAAGAAGACAGAACGTTCTCTACTCTGTAGACAATGCTTACTGGCTAGTAGTATCGTTGCACAACAAGAAGCAGACGGCACAGGATTATCTCGGGCTGGCTCAGAAGCTGGACGATGATGTGGCAAAGATGCTTAAGGAAGGCGTTGCTACAAGGTCTGATAAGTTGAGAGTAGATGTCAGCGTCAATACAACAGAGATGACTATCAGCCAGCTCGAAAGCGGAATTAGTGTAGCAAAGATGGCGTTGTGTGAGCTTTGCGGTCTGCCTATTAAAAGCGATATAACCCTTGTCGATGAAGGACAGAAAGGAATTATAACCAAATACAATATTACCGACGTACCGGACACCACCTACTATGGTCGTCCTGAGCTGAGCATGATTCAGAACACGATTGACATGAGCAAGCAGGCAACAAAGCTTATACGCTCACTTTATCTGCCACATATCGGTTTAACAGGCGGTTTCACAGAGATGAATCCTAACCTTTTCAATGGATTCCGCAAGACATTCTGTGGCGTTTGGAACGTTGGCATTGTGCTTCAGGTTCCAATCTGGAACTGGGGCGAAGGCAAATATAAGGTCCGGGCATCGAAAGGCATAACGCAAATTGCCGAGCTGCAGCTTGCCGACGCACGTGACAAGATTCATTTGCAAGTAGAGCAGGCTCAATTCCAAATGCATGATGCTGAGACACGCTATCAGACAGCATGCAAGAACATGGCTAGCGCGGTGGAGAACTTACGTTGTGCAAACATCGGATTCAAGGAAGGTGTCATGACAGTAACCGACGTCATGAATGCGCAGACAGCATGGCAAACAGCTGAAAGTCAGAAGATTGATGCCGAGATAGCCATCAAGATAGCACAGGCTGCTTACCAGAAGGCAATCGGAAGATTTTAACATTGGGTATTAAAATTAGAGACTATGAGTGCTAAAACACAACATAACAATATATTATTGGCAGTGACCGGATTTACTTTGGTCGTGCTGATAGTGGGCATCATCGGGTATTTCACCTTGGATCGCACACCGGAAATCATTCAGGGAGAGATGGACGCCGATGAATATCGAGTGTCAAGCAAACTGCCCGGGCGTATAGTCAAGATCCTGGTCAAGGAGGGCGACTATGTTCATGTAGGCGACACACTGGCTATTCTGGAAACTCCAGAGGTAGATGCACAGCAGAAAGTAGCTGAGGCAACAGCCGGAGCATCGAGCGCTCTGAGTGACCTTACATCGGCTCCGACACGTCATGAGACCGTCGAATCGGCTTATCAGGTTTATCAGCAGGCAATTGCGACGGCAGAGATTGCACAGAAGACTTACGCTAGGACAGAGAAGTTGTTCAACGAGGGAGTAACGACGGCTCAACGGCGTGATGAGGCAAAGGCTTCATACGATGCCGCCCAAGCTGCTGTAAAGATGACTAAATCACAATGGGAACTGGCGAAGAACGGTGCAAGGGAGGAAGAAAAACGTGCTGCCAGGAAGCAAGCTGAGGCAGCAAAGAGTGCCGTTAATGTGGTTTCGTCACTCATAAAGGAGAATGTCCAGATAGCCACACAAGAAGGAATTGTCACTGACATTTATCCGAAAGTGGGCGAACTGGTAGGAATGGGCTCACCCATCATGACCATTGAACTTATTGGCGATATGTGGGGAACATTCAATGTAAGGGAAGACCAGCTGAAAGGAAAGAAGGTCGGCGATACATTCAAAGCCTTTATTCCGGCATTCAATAAAGATGTCGACATGAAGATCTACAATATAAAGGATGAGGGAACGTATGCTGTCTGGAAGGCAACTAAGACTACCGGACAATATGACCTCAAGACTTTCGAGGTAAAGGCACGCCCTATTCAGAAGATTGACGGACTGAGGCCCGGTATGTCGCTGATTGTTAAATAAGACAAAACAAAAGCCATCACCAAGTCTCAACAGGGCTTTTATGTTTTTATTCTTCAACAAGCCTCTCTAAAGCGTAGGATATTTTATTACTTAAAATATAATGAGTAAGAAGCAAGTTAAACATAACCTAGACATAGGTAATCAAAAGCCTCCACTTAGTGGAGGTTCGGATGGGACTTGCAAATCCATTTGTGGAGGTTTAGTGAGTACTTGCAACTCTTTCTTTAGAACCGCCCGACGGGAATGCGGCATATTGATTCATAATCCAATATACCTGTTCTGTATGGTCATCGGACCAGTTTTGGCAGTACTGTTTTTCACATCATTAATGAATGAAGGACAGCCAACTGATATGCCTTGTGGAATCGTTGACCTAGATAACACCTCGACGACAAGGGCTATGATTCGACAGCTCGATGCTTTTGAGTCAACGAAAGTAACAGCATATTATAACAGTGTAAACAAAGCCCGCGAAGCCATTCAGCGTGGCGACATCTATGCTTTTCTATACATTCCGAAAGGAACTACAGACAAGTTGCTTGCCAGCCGGCAGCCAACGGTATCTTTCTATTATAACGGTGTTGTTATGCTTGCCGGTAGTATGATGTACAAAGACTTGACCACCGTCACGACACTCGGCTCAGCAGCTGTTGGCTCAGCTAAGCTTTCTGCACTTGGCAAGACTTCTATTGAAATACAAAGTTTCCTTCAGCCTGTCTCAATAAACCTCCACATGATAAGCAATCCATGGGCAAACTACAACGTTTACCTTAGCACTGTCATGGTGCCGGGAATACTCTTCCTGTTTATGTTCCTGATAACAGCATACAGCATCGGAACAGAATTGAAGTTCAACAGGTCACACGAATGGCTCGAAACGGCTGGCAATAACATCTTTGTTGCCATTGCCGGGAAACTGCTTCCACAATTTCTAATCTTCTTTACCATCTTTATGTGCTTCTCATGGTACATCTATGGGTACATGGGATTTCCCCATCCGGGTGGCGTTGGCAAGATAGTCTTGCTTGCATTGCTAACCGTTCTTGCCGCCGAAGGATTCGGGGTATTTGCTTTCGGACTTATGCCGAGCCTTAGAATGTCGATGAGTATATGCTCATTGTGGGCTGTCATAGGATTCTCTGCAGCCGGAGCAACATACCCGGTGTTCGCTATGGACTCTATGATTGAAGCCATAGCACAACTCATTCCACTCCGACATTACTATATGATTTACCAGATTTGCATTTTCAATGGGTTCCCTCTCATCGACGCGTGGTTCAATGTTGTAGCGATGATAGCATTCATTTGTCTGCCGCTTCTTACTATATGGAACATTAAAAAGGCAATGCTCAAATACGTTTATATACCTTAAAGCCATGAAGAACGGAACAGGATTATTCAGTCAGATAGCCCAAGGATTCAGCGACTTATGCTATATCTGGTGGTTGGAAGTTAAGAACACCTTCAAGGATGAGGGTATGCTTATCTTCTTTATCCTTGTGCCTATTGGCTATCCCCTGCTCTATTCATGGATTTACAATAATGAAGTTGTTCGTGAAGTGCCTGTTGCTATTGTCGACATGAGCCACAGTAAGTCGTCACGCTCATTCATTCAGAAGTTCAACGCCTCACCGGATACCCGCGCAGCTTACTATTGCAATAATCTTGATGACGCCAAGAATTTGGTCGGTCAACAGAAAGTTCACGGAGTTCTGTACTTCCCTTCTGATTTCCAGAAGGACATCAGGCGTGGCGGACAAGGCAAGGTTGATGTCTATTGTGACATGAGTCTCATGCTGACTTACAAGGCGATATACCAGACTGCACAGGCAATTGCGCTCGACATGAGCTCGGAGATGCAGAAGCAGAATGCCGGCGGCATTACGAACAGGGATGATGAGATTAACACTGAGCCCTTACATGTCGAGAGAATACAGATGTTCAACTCCACGGGAGGCTATGGCAATGCCCTTCTTCCAGCCGTCTTGGTTCTCATTCTACAGCAAACCTTATTGCTGGGAATAGGTCTTTCCGCCGGAACGGCACGTGAGAACAACCGCTACAAAGACCTTGTTCCGATCAGCAAGCACTACAACGGAATATTCCGCATTGTCCTCGGCAAGTCTCTTTGCTACTTCATGATATACTGTGTAATGGGCGCTTACATCACGCTTTGTGTCCCCCGATTCTTCCATTACACTTCACTTGTCCACGGAGCTGACCTTCTCGGACTAATGATTCCATACTTGCTGTCATGTATATTCTTTGGGATGACGATGTCATGCATTGTCCGTTATCGTGAGAACGTACTACTCCTTGTAGTCTTCACGTCAGTACCTTTCTTGTTCATGAGTGGAATTTCATGGCCACAAAGCAACATACCGGGCATTTGGAAGGGCATCAGTTGTCTTTTCCCCTCAACCTTTGGCATTCGAGGATTCCTGAAAATAAGCAGTATGGGAGGCACTCTTCAAGACATGGCAACCGAATACAAAGCCCTTTGGATTCAGACAATATGCTATTTCTTCACCACATGTATGGTCTATCGGATGCAGATTAATGCCGCCCGCAGGCATGCCATAGAGCATTTGGAAAGGCTAAAGAAGAAATTGGAAGAATAAAAAAGGTAGAGCGAATCGCCCTACCTTTTTTTAAATTGATGCACATTCGAGTTCAATGCTCATTGTTTACCCGAACGATCTTCGTCTTTCCATGCTCTTTATTACGGCGATTAACAACTGTAACCACAGCCTGAGCAAGGCTAAGGAAAGCCTGTCCTGTGATAGAATCAGGATTAGTTGCAGCCGGAGCACCGTTATCTCCACTCTCACAGATACTCTGAACCAGTGGAATCTGAGCCAACAAAGGCACACCCATCTCCTTAGCCAGATTCTTGCAGCCATCCTTTCCGAAGATATAATACTTGTTATTAGGAAGCTCTGCAGGAGTAAAGTAAGCCATATTCTCAATAAGTCCCAGCACAGGAACATTCACCTTGTCATTTGTATACATATCAATGCCTTTGACAGCATCGGCAAGAGCCACCTTCTGAGGCGTGCTGACAATGACTGCTCCGGTAATAGAAATAGTCTGGAGAAGCGTCAGATGAATGTCACTTGTCCCCGGAGGAGTATCAAGGATGAAGTAATCAAGTTCACCCCAATCGGCATCACCGATGAGCTGTTTCAATGCAGCCGTTGCCATACCGCCTCGCCATAGTGTAGCGACCTTAGGATTGACAAAGAACCCGATACTCAGCAACTTCACACCATACTTCTCAATAGGTTCTATCAACTGGCGTCCATACTTCTCAACAGCATACGGACGGGCGTCCTCAACGCCAAACATCTTCGGCATTGATGGTCCGAAAATATCAGTATCAAGCAGTCCTACCTTATAGCCGAGCTTTGCCAATGCAATTGCCAGATTGGCAGAAACCGTCGATTTGCCAACTCCTCCCTTACCGGAGCTGACCGCAATGATGTTCTTTACACCCGGAAGCATGTTGCCTACCTCTGGTCTTGGAGCACTCTTAAACTCCGGCTTGATAGTCACTTCAACGTCCTTAGAAACCGAATAATGTATCTGTGCTTCGGCAGCCTTGATAGTTGACTTCATGAACGGGTCGGTCTCACGAGGGAAAACGAGTGAGAAGCTGACCTTCATGCCATCTATTCGCATGTTGTCGGCAAGCATTCCACTGTCGATTATATTCTTCTTTGTACCAGGATAAATCACATGCCGCAGAGCGTCAGTGATGAGTTTTGGATATAGAGTCATACGTTTATTCCTTTTAAAGAAATTCATTCGTCATTTATTTTATGGGTTGCAAAGTTAACATTATTCAATGGAATAACAAAAAGAAACTGCCATAAATTGACTCATATCAATCGACTTGATTTGTGACAACAATTCAAAGTTATACAGAATTAACCCGAGGAAAAACTTGTTAACGTCGCCGACTGGCATTAACTTTGCACCCGCAAACAATGAAAGCCGAAAGGCTTGAAAGTGTACAAAACAACATAGTACGGAGGTAAAAACAAATGGAAATATTTGAGATTGTAGGTTTAGCAACAATAGTTTTCGGTATTATAACCACAGCCGGTTTGTTTATCGGAACTAAGTAAAATCAACATCAACTCTACCCTACCTCTATAAGGAAGGGTAATAGAGAAAGCAAGAAATTTGAGAGATATATAATTAGAGAGAAAGTATAGATTAAGGTTTCATGAAAGCCCGTTATTCGCGAAGAATAGCGGGCTTTTCTTTTGTCCATACGGATAATGCTTCATACAATGGGCTATGTCCATTCGGAAATAACAGATACAACGGAAAAGGGGCTCGTTACCATGTTGCCCCATACAAACAATATTCATCCGGAAATAACAGATACACGGAAATAAGTCTTCCGTTATTTCTGTTATTTCCGTATGAATAAGAACAATCCAGCATGAGAAGGCTTAATTAAATGCTGAGCCAGTTCTTTATGATGGTCTTTCCGTCAGGAGTGAGGACACTCTCGGGGTGGAACTGGATTCCACGAATGTCATAATCCTTATGCCGAATGCCCATAATCTGACCTTCGTCACTCTCAGCCGTGATCTCAAGACAGGCTGGAAAGCCGTCATGAGACACCACCCAAGAATGATAACGACCAACCTCTATTCTGCGGGGAAGCCCTGCAAACATCGGCTCATTATCGTTCAGGGTTATTGGGGTGGCAACTCCATGATAAACCTCCGACAAGTTCTCGAGCTTAGCGCCGAACACTTCACCTATAGCCTGATGACCAAGACAAACGCCGAGCATAGGCTTCTTGCCTGCATAAGTGCGGATAACATCCATCAACAAGCCAGCCTCGGAAGGAATGCCAGGTCCCGGACTGAGGATAATCTTATCGTAACCCTCAAGTTCTGGAAGCTTAAACTGGTCGTTGCGCTTCACGTCCACGTCGGCACCGAGCTCACGAACAAGGTGAACCAGATTGTAAGTGAACGAATCGTAATTATCTATGACTACTATCTTCATAACTTTTCCGCGATTTTAATTGCCTTTACCAGAGCTCCAAGTTTATTGTTGCTCTCTTCCAACTCATACTGGTCGTTACTCTTCGCCACGATACCTGAGCCTGCCTGGAACCACAATTCGCCGTTACGGCTTATGAAAGTACGGATGACGATAGCCTGATTCAGGTCGCCGTTAAGCCCTATAAAACCGATACAACCACCGTATGCGCCACGGTTGTGAGGCTCCAGTTCGGATATAATCTGCATGGCACGCACCTTAGGAGCACCCGATAGAGTACCTGCCGGAAATGTGTCAATGAACTCCTTTATATGGTCGGCACCTTCATTGAGCTCTCCACTGACACGGCTGACGAGGTGAATGACATGGCTGTAGAACTGCATATCCTTATAGAAATCCACCTTGACGTTATGGCAGTTACGACTAAGGTCATTGCGGGCAAGGTCGACAAGCATCACATGCTCGGCATTCTCCTTAGGGTCATTGCGCAGGAACTCAGCGTTCTTGCGGTCCTGCTCAGGGTCGCCGGTGCGCTTAGTTGTTCCGGCTATAGGGTCGATGAAAGCCTTGTTGCCAACAATGCGGTTGTGGGTCTCAGGACTAGAGCCGAAGATACGGAATCCGCCGAAGTCGAAATAGAACAGATACGGACTCGGATTGACCGACCGCAGAGCCCTGTACAGCTTGAAGTCGTCGCCCTCATACTTCTGGACAAACCGGCGGGAAATAACTATCTGGAACACATCGCCACGAAGACAGTGCTTCACGCAACGGCGGATATTCGCCTTGTGCTCGTCATCGGTAAGAGTGGAAGTCGCCTCGCCTACCGGATGGAAACTGTAGGGCTTGACATTCGAGCGGTGGGTTGCCTTCTCAAGAGCGTCAAGGTCACTGTCCGAGCCAACCGTTATGAACTCCATGACATTATTGAAATGGTCGAAGACAATGATGTCCTTATACATTATATATAGTATATCAGGCGCGTCATTCTTCTCCATTGTCGTGTCCTTGACGGGAATATCCTCGAAGTAACGCACGGCATTGAACGATGTAAAACCATAAACGCCATAGAATTCAGCGCCCGTTCCATCGATTTTAAAGCTGTGGAGGAACTCGTTTATAGCCTTAGCAACCTGCTCCTTGGCACGTCCCTTGACCGACGAGTCGATGGTCCGCTTCTTCTCCGAGCCGTCAGGGAAAACCATTGTGATAATCCCATGACCGACAGAAATATGTCCCATCGGATGAATGCCGATGAAGCTCCGGGAGTTTTCAGTACCATGATAGTCGGAGCTCTCCATCAACATGCTCTGCGGATAGAGGTCACGAAGATTCATATATATGCCCACCGGAGTGTAGAGGTCGGCAAGAATACTCTTCGACTTTGTTGTATAATTAAAAATTGCCATACTCCTTTGCCATTTTCTTGTTCTTCAGATAGGTCTCAACGTCCTTGTCGCCACGACCACTGACGGTGAGAACAACCACATCATCGGGCTTGAATGTAAGCTTTTTCAGTGCTGCCACTGCATGGGCACTCTCTATTGCCGGCACGATTCCCTCCATTCTCGTGAGTTCATAACCGGCATAGATAGCCTCATCGTCATTGATAGCGAGCACTTTCTCACGTCCTTTCTCAGCCAAATCAGCATGCATCGGACCAATACCAGGGTAGTCAAGACCAGCTGAAATAGTGAATGCTTCCTTTATCTGACCATCGTCAGTCTGCATAACCAGCGAGCGGGCACCGTGGATAATGCCCTCAGTCCCACAATGTATTGTAGCCGCCGTGTAGTCAGTATCAATGCCGTGACCACCAGCCTCAGCAAGTACAATCTTCACACGGTCGTCATCAATATAGTGATAGATCGTTCCGGCGGCATTAGAGCCACCACCAACGCAGGCGATGAGGTAGTCAGGATAGTCACGACCAATCTTCTCCTGAAGCTGCCATTTAATCTCCTTCGAGATGACGCTCTGCATCTTTGCCACGATGTCAGGGTACGGATGAGGTCCCATAGTAGAGCCCACCATATAGTAAGTGTCGCGTGGATGGCAGCACCAGTCACGTATAGCTTCCGAGCAGGCATCACTAAGAGTCATGTTTCCGGTGGTCACCGGATGGACCTTAGCACCCAGCATGCGCATCCGTTCGACATTGGTGTGCTGGCGCTCGACATCCGTCTTACCCATGAAAATCTCACATTCGAGATTCATCAGGGCACAAACTGTAGCAGTAGCAACGCCATGTTGTCCGGCTCCGGTCTCGGCAATGATGCGGGTCTTGCCCATTTTCTTTGCCAACAGTACCTGACCGATACAGTTGTTTATCTTGTGGGCTCCGGTATGGTTGAGGTCCTCACGCTTCAGATAGAGGTGACAACCATACTTCTCGCTCATTCGTTTGGCATAGTAGAGTGGCGAAGGACGACCAACGTAGTCCTTCAGCAATGACTCATACTCGTTCTGAAACTCCTTGCTCTCGATTATCGGCTTATAGGCATCCTGCAAGTCGTGGACTACCTTATACAATATTTCCGGAACGTAGGCACCGCCGAAACGTCCGAAGAAACCTTTTGAATCTACTGAGTATTTCATATTTCAAACGCTCAAAATCCCCATCAAGCCTCCCCCAAGGGGAGGGTGTTTAATTACCTTATGAGGATTGAGATTTATTACTTTATTAAATTGAACTAACTATCTCCACATTAAATTATGTAATCAGAAGCCTCCCCTTGGGGGAGGTTTGGTGGGGACTTATCTATTTCTCCAACGCCTCCTGAAGTTCATCCAACGCCTTGTCCGGGTCGTTAGTCTCATTGAGCAGGGTGACGAACTTCGAGCCGATGATGGCACCGGCAGCGTTAGTCTGGGCTGCCTCAAGCGTCTGTTTGTTGGATATTCCGAAGCCAATCATTCGTGGATTGCGAAGGTTCATAGCGTTGATGCGGTTGAAATAGGCAATCTTGGCGTCATTGAAACTCTGCTGGGCTCCAGTGATTGCAGCCGACGAGACCATGTAGATGAATCCGTCGGTATGGTCGTCGATAAACCGGATGCGGTCCTCGCTTGTCTCAGGAGTAATCATCATGATAACACGGATGTCATACTTGTCGGCTATAGGCTTGACAACATTGATGTAATCCTCGAAAGGCAGGTCGGGGATAATCGTTCCGCTGACACCGCTTTCGATACAACTCTTGAAGTAATTCTCTATTCCGTAGTGCATGACCGGGTTCAGATAGCCCATGATTACGAGCGGAATGCTCACCTCGTCCTTGATAGCCTTGAGCTGTGAGAAGAGCTTTCGCAGTGTCATACCATTTCGCAGAGCCACCGTTCCGGCACTCTGAATAACTGGTCCGTCGGCAAGCGGGTCGCTGAACGGCATTCCCACTTCAACCATAGCTATTCCGTGGCGCTCCATTGCCTTAATGACATCGCCCGTTCCGTCGAGTGTCGGACATCCAGCACAGAAGTAGAGCGACAACAACTTGCGGTCTCCTCGGTTCTTGAATAGTTCGTTTATCTTATTCATCTGCTTGTGTTTTAATTTCGTTTTGTGTTTATCTTTATTCTGTCCGTTGCTCTCTTGTCTTGCTTTGGGTGCCTACTTGCATTCTTTCCGGTGCTCGTTTGTCTTCTGAAAGGGTATCTTTCACGAATGTTTTTAATTTATTTTTAAATTGAAAACAAATTATTTTCGATTCGTTTTTAATTTATTTTTATTTGTAAGAGATACCGTTTTACAACGCAATCAGCCATCGGTTTCAATACAAAAGGCCATCATTTCAAAGCAAGAAACTATCGATTTCAATGCAAGAGGCTATCGATTACAATGCCTGAAGGCTTATTGCCGGACTTGTTCGATGAACTTTCTGAGTTTTTCTACATCCTTAAAGGCAGGCGAGGTCTCGAACTTTGAGTTAAGGTCGATGCCTATGCATTGTGGATGGCTGAACTCACGGATGCGCTCGGCGTCGTCGGGTCCGATGCCACCGCTAAGCAAGAACGGCGTCTTACCATCGTAAGCATCGAGCACCGACCAGTCGAACTGCTCCCCACTGCCACCTTTAAGCGGTGTCTTTGTGTCGAAGAGGAAGTAATCGACATGACCTTCATAGTCCTTGTATTTAGCCACATCGTCGGCAGTCTTGATGTTCAACGCCTTCATGATTTTTATGTTCGGATGGATGTCAGGGTCGAGAGTACGGCGCAAATTGTCAATCATCACGGTATTCTCGGAGCCATGCAACTGGACAATGTCAAGCTTATAGTTGTACACTCGGGTAACGATGTTCTGCGGCATATCGTCAACAAACACCCCCACCCGCTTAACCTTGCTGGCTGAAACATCATTGTCGGTCTTGCCAATGAGTGACGAATAATCGGGAATGATGCCTGCATTGGAACTCAACTGGCTGACATAACGAGGGCTCTTCGGAAAGAAGATGAAGCCCATCCAGTCGATTCCGAGTGCTGCTACCTGCCGGATATTCTCTGCATCACGCATTCCACAGACCTTGATTATCATATCGTTGTTCATCGTTTATTATTCACTTAAAGCTGAAATGAACTCTGCCAGTGCTTTGCCCGGGTCTTCTTCCTTCATGAATCGCTCGCCCATAAGGAATCCGTTGAAGCCTGCCTGGCGCAAGTCCTTGACTGTTTGCGGATTGGATATACCGCTCTCGCTGACCTTTACGCCTTCCTTCGGCAGTTTCTCAGCCAGCCGGAATGAGTTCTGGACATCTGTAATGAATGTTCCGAGGTTGCGGTTGTTGATGCCATACATGTCCGGTTCGAGCTCTACATAGTCCAAGTCACGCTCGGAATGCATCTCCAGCAACGCCTCAAGCCCTAGCTGATGGGCGGTATCGAGCAAGTGGCGGCATTCATCGAGAGTCAGGTCGGCAGCTATAAGCAGTACAGCCGAAGCCCCGCTATGGCGAGCCTGAAGAAGCTGATAGTCGTCGATGATGAAGTTCTTGTAGAGTATCGGGATGGTGACACCGGTCGCACGGGCATCCTGAATGAACTCGTCATAACCTCCGAAGTACTCTTTGTCGGTGAGAATACTGAGTGCCGAGGCTCCATTGTCCTGATAGCTCTTTGGCACTACCGACGATTTGGCGTCCTTGTGAATCCATCCCTTCGAAGGACTCTTGCGCTTGAACTCACTTATTATGCCCGTCTTGCTTTCGGCGAGTGACTTTTTCATCGACGGAACGGGCTTCTCCAGCATAGGAGCTGTCAGCTCATAAAGTCGGCGCATACTAAGCATCGACTTCCATTCCTCGACTTCCTGCCGCTTGTGGGCAACTATCTCTTCTAGTATATCCATAGCTTTGTTCTTCACTCTTAACTTATTAAGAGTTTAATTCTACAAACTTCTTGAATGTATTGAGTGCCGCACCGCTATCGATACTCTTGCGGGCTATTTCGATGCACTCTGAGATTTCCTTCTTGCCCTTTTCAAGGACTTGAATTCCAAAGGCAGCATTGGCAAGGACAATGTTCTTCTGTGCTGGCAGAGCCTTGTTGGCAAGTACATTGTCGAATATCTGCTTGGCTTCTTCCTCGGTAGCGCCACCCACGACTTCCTCGGGTTTTGCATAATCGAAGCCAAGGTCTGACGGCTTGAACACCTTCTCATAGTTGTTCGTTATGACCTTGAAGTCATCGGTAAGTGATATTTCGTCATAACCGTCAACACTGTTAACGATACCATAGTCGATGCCAAGCTTCTGATAGACTTGGTTGTAAAGTCGCATCTGGTCGAGTGTTGCCGTTCCGAGAAGCTGGCATTGAGGCTTCGACGGATTGATAATCGGGCCGAGGAGGTTGAAGAATGTCGGGAATGGCAGTGCCTTACGGATAGGTCCGACGAACTTCATTGCCTTGGCGAAAAGCTGTGCATGAAGATAGACAATGCCACACTCGTCGAGACAGCGGTTGAGTTTGTCAATATCATCGGTGAACTTCACGCCGTGATTAGCTATGACGTTAGATGCTCCGCTTACTGATGTGGCTGCATAGTTGCCGTGCTTTGCAACCTTATAGCCTGCTCCGGCGATGACGAAGCAAGAGGTTGTTGAGATATTGAATGTGTTCTTACGGTCTCCGCCAGTACCTACAACATCGATATAGCGGTCGGCTTTCAATGGCACCGGGACACCTGTTTCGAGAATTCCATCACGGAAACCGAGCAATTCGTCAACGGTAATGCCACGCATCTGAATCGCTGTTAGCAGAGCAGAGATCTCTGCGTCGTTCAACTCTCCCTTGGTTATGCCAATGAGTATTTCCTTTGCCTGTTCACGAGTGAGCTCCTCGTGGTTCAACAACTGATTGAAAATTCCGTTTACATCCATAGTTCTTTATTTTTGGGGACTCATCCAACAACTGTCATTAGTATGATGAAATGCGTCCATTCGACATATCATTTTAAGCAAAAAAGGCTCGTCGTGATTTACGACGAGCCCTTTTCTGTTTTTCGTTATCTATTAGGAATAACCCCACGGCTGCGTATCTCACGACTTTTTAAATCCTGAGCGACGCCACCACCATGCTGTGTTATTCTGATTCTTCATTGTTATTTGTTTTCTTTTGTATGTGCAAAGGTACAATATAAAAACTATACTTCCAAAACTTTTCTTGTTAAATTTCAATCAATCCGTAATTTTTTAGATATTCAACGGACACAATATGCCAACAAAGACACTATACATTATTAATATATAGAGCATAAAACAATTCAATAATTTTAAGGATTGAAATATAATATAAGTTGATTCCGTACGTTTAATCAATAGAATCCGCCATTCAGGCGGGTAATTATGAACGATTAAACTCAGATGCCTATGATGCAGTATTTTACTCACGAAGACCTGAATCCATCAGAACGAACCCTGAGCCTCATCAGGCAGATAGCCTACACCTATCGTCCTGTTGAGATTAATGGTAAAATGGAATCTTACTGTCTTAATTAAATGAAAGAAGTTATTGTATCGCCGTCACTGCTTGGCGGCAACCCGCTTAACATTGAGAAAGATGTTGAGATGATTAACAACAGTGAAGCCGACTGGCTGCATATAGATATTATGGACGGTGTATTCGTCCCTAACATAGCTATCGGCTTCCCTGTTCTTCAAGGTCTCGGAAAGATTTGCCGGAAGCCTCTTGACGTTCACCTGATGATTGTCCACCCTGAAAAATGGATTGACTTGATAGCTTCTACCGGGGCAATGATGATGAACGTCCACTATGAAGCATGCACTCATCTACACCGTGTAGTGCAGCAGATTCATCAGGCTGGTATGAAAGCAGCCGTTACTCTGAACCCTGCTACACCGGTGAGTATGCTTGAAGACATCATCAACGATGTTGACATGGTGTTGCTTATGAGCGTCAATCCGGGATTCGGCGGACAAAAGTTCATTGAACATACATACGCAAAAGTCGACCGTCTTCGCCGTTTAATTGACGAAAACGGAAGCCATGCGCTCATTGAAATAGATGGTGGGGTAAATGCGGAGACCGCTCCGAAGCTCATTGCTCACGGTGCCGACGTGCTTGTTGCTGGCTCATACGTTTTCAAGTCGGACGACCCTAAAGCAAAGATTGCAGAGCTTAAGAATATCCGCTAATAGGTCTTTCTCCTTAAAAATGAGGGACCAAGGTAGCTCTCACTTAAGCTAACTGCAACTGTACATCGTGTTCCTTAGCCATTCGGCGAAGGTTGAGGATGGCATAACGCATGCGTCCGAGGCTGGTATTAATGCTTACTCCGGTGGTCTCGGCTATTTCCTTGAATGACATTTCCTGATAGAAACGCATATAGACGACCTCACGCTGTGATGCCGGAAGAAGATTCATCATGCGCTTTACGTCAGCCAAGACCTGATTATTGACGAAGTGGCTCTCAATGCTATTAAGGGTCACATCGGCTCCGCCGACATTCGACAAGTCATTATCCTTTGGAGCCTCGACTATTTTGTCATTGCGCTGATCGCGATACCAGTCCATGATTTCATTGTGGGCGATGCGCATAACCCATGCGCTGAACTTTCCGTTCGGCACATAACGCTTCTGTTGCAACTGCGTGATGACCTTGACAAAGGTGTCCTGGAAGACATCGTTGGCAACGTCGCGGTTGCGAACCACAAACAGGATATACATGAAAACCTTACGCTGATTATTGCTCAACAGTATGTCGAAAGCCCTGTTGTTACCTTCAATATATGAGATGGCCAACTCTTCGTCAGTCATCTCGTTCAGATTTTTCATTCCTTAAAGATTTTGTTGTTATTTAAGTAATGGTGCTCCGATAGGCCTCCTAATTTAGTTTATAATACAAATATTGTTAAGCGACTGCAAATATAATGACTTTTCTAATTTCATGCAAGTTTTTAACACAAAAAGTAACATTTCTATCTTTAAGAACGATATTTTTTGTGTACTTTTGCACTCATGATTGTTTGTATAGCCGAAAAACCTAGCGTAGGAAGAGATATAGCACGCATTCTTGGAGCAACAGCCGACCACCGCTCATATATGGAGGGCAATGGCTATCAGGTTACATGGACTTTTGGACATCTGTGTGAACTGAAAGAGCCAGGTGATTACTGTGAGAACTGGAAGCATTGGTCGCTTGCAGCACTGCCTATGATTCCCCAACGGTTTGGAATCAAATTAATTGACGATAAGGGAATTAAGGAACAATTTGCCACGATTAAAAAACTTTACGACAACGCCGACGAGATTATCAACTGCGGTGATGCCGGTCAAGAGGGTGAGCTCATTCAACGATGGGTTATGCAGAAGGCAAATGTGAAGTGCCCGGTGAAACGTTTGTGGATCTCTTCCATGACCGACGAGGCTATACGTGACGGCTTTGCACATCTGAAGGAGCAAAAGGACTATGAGAGCCTTTACCTTGCCGGAGTTAGCCGTGCTATCGGCGACTGGCTGCTTGGCATGAATGCTACAAGGCTTTACACACTGAAGTACGGACGGAACAGGCAGGTACTGTCAATCGGTCGTGTGCAGACTCCTACCCTGGCGCTTATTGTACAGAGGCAGAAGGAGATCGACAACTTCAAGCCTGAGCCTTACTGGGTGCTGTCCACCATATACCGCAATACTCTATTTACCGCTTCATCGGGTAAGTTTACGAGTAAGGAAGAAGGAGAAAAGGCTTTCAGCCTTATCGAAGGAAAGCCTTTTACCATAGCGAGCGTGACGAAGAAAAACGGCACCGAACAACCTCGCCAGCTATATGACCTGACGTCATTGCAGGTTGACTGCAACCGTAGGTTCGGCTATTCTGCCGACTTAACGCTCAACACGGTACAGAGTCTTTATGAGAAGAAGTTCACTACCTACCCTCGTGTTGACACTCAGTATCTTAGCGATGACATCTATCCTAAATGTCCGGGGATAATGAATGGGTTGTTCCAGACCAGTTTCGGAGCCAGCCGTCCATACGCAAACCTTATCCGTCCGCTTGGAGGAAAGGCTCTGAAAAAGTCAAAGCGTGTGTTCGATACGTCGAAAGTCACCGACCACCATGCCATTATTCCTACCGGTGTTCCGCCACGTGGGCTGACAGATATTGAATCAAATGTATTCAACCTCATTGCCCTGAGATTCATTTCCGTATTCTATCCCGACTGTAAATTCGCCACAACAACGGTTATTGGCAAGGTACAGCCAGACAATGGCAAGGCTATTGACTTCAAGGCAACGGGCAAGGAGATTCTCGAGCCGGGTTGGCATGTCGTCTATGGAAAGGATACCGATGACGAGAATGACGGCAAGCAGGCAAACGACACAAAGATTCTGCCGCACTTCGAGAAGGGAGAGTCGGGTCCTCACAAGCCAACGCTCACCGAGAAGATGACGACTCCACCTAAGCATTACACTGAAGCTTCATTGCTTCGTGCCATGGAAACAGCCGGTAAGTTCGTTGAAGACGAGGAGCTTCGGGCTGCTTTAAAGGAGAACGGAATCGGTCGACCATCATCACGTGCCGGGATAATCGAGACCCTTTTCAAGCGCCATTACATTCGGCGTAAGCGCAAGAACCTAGAAGCTACCGACACTGGTATAGCCCTTATTGACACTATCCATGAGAAGTTGCTTACTTCGGCTGAGCTCACCGGAATATGGGAGAAGAAGCTTCGTGACATTGAACATCATAAGTATGACCCCGCGCAGTTCATCAACGGGCTGAAAGAACAGATTACCGACATAGTAAGGGACGTCCTTTCGGACAATTCACGGAACATGATTCCAACCGTTGAGGATAAAGGATAAGCCGTGGGACAACCGCCGACTTATCTCATTCATAGAATGAGAGCCACTGAGAATATAATAAAAGAGTTAATTCTGCGTTATTAAAAGTATGACTAAGAAGACAGTTATACAATACAATATCATATTTGCCATTGCCCTTCTGCTTGTTTCCTGCGGAGCCGACAGGAACATAAAGAGAGGCGACAAATTCCTGTCGCTGGGCGAATACTACGATGCCGCCGACCAATACAAGCAGGCTTACAGGCGCACTCCGCCAAAACAGCGGGAGCTCAGAGGCAAGATAAGCCAGAAGATAGCGCTCGCCAACGACAAGATAGACCAGTCGGCAAAGGCTATTGCCGCCTACCGTAATGTTATCCGATACAAGCAGGACGACCCGGAGACGCATATAAAGCTCGCTGAAAACCTCATGAAGCAAGGCTCTTACCGCGAAGCTGCAAAGGAATATCAGCAGGCTTTGGACTCTGTTCCTGACAACAAAGAAGCCAAGGAAGGACTCGAAGCAGCCAATTCGGCACCGGCTGAAAAGAAAGAAGCATCGAAATATATCGTCAAGAAGATGGATATATTCAATTCACGCCGCTCCGATTATTCACCAATGCTATACGGTGACCAGTTCGACCAGCTGTATTTTACTTCAACACGCAACGAAGCTCAAGGCGACGAGATCAGCGGTATAACTGGCGTTAAGCCCGGCGACATCTTCTATAGTGAGAAGGACGACAAAGGACACTGGACTCGTCCACAAACCATTGAATCAGGACTTAACACAGAATATGACGAGGGCACACCGGCTTTCTCGCCCGACGGACGTGAGATGTATATCACCCAATGCACGACCGATCCGTCATACCCACGATATGCGCAGATAGCAGTAAGCAACCGTTCGGATGCTTCTTGGGGCAAGGCGACTCCACTTGAGATAAGCCGTGATACGCTTTCCAGCTTTGCCCATCCTGCAATCAGCCCTGATGGCAACTGGCTTTACTTCGTAAGCGATATGCCCGGCGGAAAAGGCGGACTTGATATTTGGCGTGTTCGTCTTATCGGAGGAACTACAGGCGGTGTGGAAAACCTCGGAGAACCAATAAATACACCGGGCGACGAGGAATTCCCTACATTCCGTCCGAACGGCGACTTGTACTTCTCAAGCAATGGTCATGGCGGACTTGGCGGACTTGACATCTTCATTGCCAAGGTTGGTGCCGACCATAAGTTCCACTTGGAACATCCCGGATACCCGCTCAACTCACAAGGCGACGACTTCGGTTGCACATTTGAAGGTCCCCACAATCGTGGCTTCTTCTCAAGCAACCGCAACGATGCCCGTGGCTGGGACCACATCTATAGCTTTGAATTACCGGAAATAGTACAGACCGTTAAGGGCTGGGTTTATGAAATGGAAGGTTACGAACTGCCTGCCGCTCAGGTTTATTTGGTAGGCGATGATGGCACAAACCTCAAGCTGAGCGTCAAAGGCGATGGCAGTTTCGAGCAAGTGATCAAACCTGGAGTCGATTACATCATGCTCGCTTCTTGCAAAGGCTATCTCAACCATAAAGAAGAGCTCAAGGTCGATTCAGTCACTGAAAGCCAGGAGTACACACTTCAGTTCCCGTTGGCTAGCATAAGAGTGCCTGTAATGATTGACAACATCTTCTACGACTTCGACAAGGCAACGCTCCGACCGGAATCGAAGAAGGCTCTCGACGAGCTCGTCAAACTATTGCAGGACAACCCGAATGTCACCATTGAGCTCAGCGCCCATTGCGACTATAAGGGTTCAGAGGCATACAATAAGAAACTATCTCAGGAGCGCGCCAACAACGTGGTGGCTTATCTTGTAGAGCACGGTATTGCCAAAGACCGCCTGACTCCTGTCGGATATGGCAAGAGCAAGCCAAAGACCATACGCAAAAAACTCACCGAGAAGTATCCTTGGCTTAAGGAGAACGATGTCCTAACGGAAGACTTTATCAAGAAGCTCGACAAGGACAAGCAGGAGATTTGCAACCAGCTTAACCGACGTACAGAGTTTATCGTCCTGCGTACTACCTACGGAATGTTCGACGACAAGGGCAATCTCAAGAACCCTCCGAAGCCGAAGCCACAAGAGGACAACAACTCCGGCAGTGATGATTCATTTGACATAGACATAGAATAATGCAACTTCCAAAGGAATTTGAAGAATATACACGCAGTCTGATGGGCGAAGAACTCTATTCAAAGCTCATCAGCGGACTTGCCGCCACTCCACCGGTCAGTATCCGGCTGAACCCTTTCAAGGTTGCAAAAGATGCTTACTTGGAAGACGAGGAACAGCTAAACGGACTGCAATTAACGCCTGTTCCGTGGGCAAAAGACGGCTACTTGCTAAGCGAAAGACCGTCATTTACTCTCGACCCGCTATTCCATGCCGGAGCCTACTATGTTCAGGAAGCCTCTTCCATGTTCCTCGACTTCATCATCAGGCAGTTGATTAAGGAACCGGTAACGATGCTTGACCTCTGCGCAGCGCCCGGAGGAAAGACCACTTGCGCTATGGCAGCATTGCCGGAAGGCAGTATTCTCTATTCCAACGAGCCCATCCGCACACGTGCAAACATACTTGCCGAGAACGTTATGAAGTTCGGACATCCTGACATAATTGTCACGAATAATTATGCCAAGGACTATGCCAAGGCAAAGAAGACATTCGACGTTATCCTAACGGATGTTCCATGCTCAGGCGAAGGTATGTTCCGCAAGGACCCGAACGCCATCAATGAATGGAGTACATCGAACGTTGACTCATGCTGGAAGATCCAACGCTCCATCGTCGAGGATATATGGCAATGCCTTAAGCCCGGCGGAATACTCATTTACTCGACCTGCACGTTCAACGCTCATGAAGACGAAGAAAATGTCCAATGGATTATTGACAATCTCGGAGCCGACCCAATAGCGCTCGAAGGTGTGAAAGAAGAATGGAATATAACGGGAACCTTGAAAGGCAACCTACCCGTCTACCGTTTCATTCCGGGCAAGACAAAAGGCGAGGGACTGTTCATGGCAGTGATGAGAAAGAAAGGGGAACCAACCCAAGGATCCACCCCGACCATCCTTAAAAAGGAAGGAAAGATTAGCATGAAGGAGAAGGGATTGAAAGTAATGACACACGGAATCAATCCGCCAACCCAGAAAGGCAAGAAGACAATACCTGACATATCACTGGCATTGTCGATAAACCAGAAAGAGAACGATTATCCCCACGTTGACGTTGACCGCCAAACAGCCATCAACTATCTCCGCCGTGAGGCAATAACCCTGCCGGCTAACACCCCGCGAGGCATCGTTACAATAACTTACAAAGGTCTAGGACTCGGCTTTGCCAACAATATCGGCAACCGTGCCAATAACTTATATCCACAAGAGTGGAGAATAAAAACGACACACGTATAATATGAAACAATACTTACAACTTCTCAACCGCATACTCACCGAGGGAGTAAAGAAAGGCGACCGTACCGGAACCGGCACACTGAGCGTCTTCGGCAATCAGATGCGCTTCAATCTGGAAGAAGGTTTCCCTCTTCTGACGACAAAGAAACTGCACCTCAAGTCAATCATCTACGAACTGCTGTGGTTCCTCCGTGGAGATACAAACATCAAATATCTCAAGGACAACGGAGTCAGCATCTGGGACGAATGGGCTGACGAGAATGGTGACCTCGGTCCTATTTACGGCAAGCAATGGCGTGCATGGAAGGACTACCGTGGCGGCACTATCGACCAGATACAGAATGCGGTTGACCTCATAAAGAACAATCCGGAGTCCCGCCGCATCGTTGTCAACGCTTGGAATGTTGCCGACCTACCGGAAATGGCACTTTCGCCCTGTCACTGCCTGTTCCAGTTCTACGTCGCCAATGGCAAGCTCTCACTGCAACTCTATCAGCGTTCAGCCGATACCTTCCTCGGCGTTCCGTTCAATATTGCCGAGTATGCGCTATTGACAATGATGATGGCACAGGTCACAGGGCTCAAGCCCGGTGAGTTTATCCACACTACCGGCGATACCCACTTGTACCTTAACCACCTGCAACAAGCCCGTTTACAGCTCAGCCGTGAGCCTCGCCCACTGCCAAAGATGCTCATAAACCCAGACGTCAAGAGCATATTCGACTTCAAATATGAGGACTTCAAGCTTGTCGACTATCATCCTTGGCCGCACATTGCAGGAGCCGTGAGCGTATAGAGCCTCCACAACCCCCTCCGCTTGGAGGGAATGTTTAAGTACCAAAAATTCAAGAGATGACACTAAATATTATTGCTGCCGTGGCTCAGAATAACGCCATAGGCTATCAGAATAAATTGCTGTACCATATAAAGGCTGACATGCAGCGGTTCCGCCAGCTGACAACCGGGCACACGGTTATAATGGGACGGCACACATTTGAATCGTTGCCGGGCGGTGCATTGCCTGACCGCAGGAACATTGTCCTTAGCAGGACACAAACAGACTTTCCCGGTTGCGACACCTTCAAGTCACTGGACGAAGCACTGGCTCATTGCGGCAAGGACGAAGATGTCTTCATTATAGGTGGCGAAAGCCTTTACAAGCAGGCTCTTCCGAAAGCCGAGAAGCTGTATATGACCGAGATAGAGTCAACGCCCGACAATGCCGATGCGTTCTTCCCGGATTATTCCGAAGGGTGGACAGCCGTTCACTCCGAGGAGCATGAGACACTAAAGACTCATCGCCGGTACAAGTTCACCGACTATGTAAAGAGCAAATAAAGCAAGGCTTCACACACAATTAACATCAAATATTCGTAAAACACCAACCAAAATGGGGACGACGGCTAAATGCCATCGCCCCCATTTTTCTTCTATTATTATTTTAATCAACAATTTCTAAAAGTGGAAACTGACGTCAACTCCCATCTGGAAAGGATTGCCACGCTGGGCAAAAGTCAGCTTACTGCCTGTTGCAGAGCTCTGAACGGCGAATGTATTATACTTAGTATCAGTCAGGTTCTTAATCCATACATTGATGTTCAGCGGACCAAAGTCACCGTTGGCGTGAGCGCCGAGTACAGCATAGAAACGCTGTTTGATAGTGTTAGCCTCATCCCACCAAGTCTGTCCCTGACAAGAAAGATTCATACCGAACGTTATGCTGCGCAAAGCAAACTTGTTAGTCGGGTCGAGCAAAGCAGCCGGGTCAATATCCCACTGATAGTCGGCACCTGCAGCAAGAGTATGCTGAGGAACGAACGGAACCTTCTTGTTCTTGTAGTCGACACGCTCGCCTGTAGAAGTGGAGTCAATGTAGTCGTCAAACTCAGCACTGGTGAAACCATAGCTCAGACGATAGTTGAGGTGGTTTGCAAGTGCTGCTCCGCGAAGGGTAGCCTCAAGACCACAGCTGTGGCTCTTTCCTGCGTTGGTCATCATTCGACCGAATCCATAGTTGCCAGCCATAACCGACAGTTGCTGGTCATGAATCTGCATGTAGAAAGCAGACAGATCGAGATGAACCTGACTATTGAAGAGGTTAAGATGTGTACCTATCTCATAGTTCCAGCTCGTCTCCGGCTTGAACTCAATGGTTCTTGCAATACGCTGATAGTAAGCTGCATCGTGTTCAATGTTCACGTCGGCACGTGCCTTCTGAGCCTGAGCTGAGACCTCAGTCTGCAGAATATCCGAGAACATCTGTATGTTGTAGCCGCCCGAGCGGTAACCCTTCGACCATGTAGCGTAGATGTTGCTTCCATTGTCGAAGCGGTAAGTAAGTCCAATCTTAGGCAGCAACTGGTCGAAATGGTTCTTCTCGCTATGATTCAGAATGGAAGTAATTACAGGTGCGATGTCTGTACCCATAACGCTTTCTGTCATTGCAACACGAGAAGAAGTTGCGTAGTCGACCTTCACACGGCTGTAGTCATAGCGCAGACCGAGCGATGCAGTGAAGTGCGGAGTTATATCGATGTCGCTCTCATGATATACACCATAGTTGAGAGTCGGTGTGTGGAAGAGACCCGGAACATAACCCATGTCCATTCCGATAGATACTCCCCCAGCCTGCTCTATAGCAGCCTTTGCCGCGATCATTGCGGCAGCACGAGCCTGTTCTTCCGGCATTCCGCGTGCAATCATCTGCTGAGCCATACGGTTAGCCATAGCGTTGAGCATTCCGTTGTAGGCATAGTTGTTTATCATGTTCGAAAGCATGCTATTCATGTCGCTGTCGAAATAGACATTGGCATCAGTCCTAAGCCACTGGTATGAGCCGAAAGCACCGAATGTCCAATGCCAGATACTATTGTTACGGCTCTTTATCGACAGTTCCTCAGTAAGTGAGTTCTGCAGCTGGCGCTGGGTCATGTGCATGTAATCGAGTGGCAGATAGTCGATGTCCATGAGCATATTGTCATGCAGGAACTGGTAGGTTGTCATTGAATTAAGGTCGAAGCCATTACCGGCATACTTTATTCCGAGACCAGTATTGAGGAAATTCCTTCTGTAAGTGCTCTGTCGGTTCTGCGACGGCGACTGTGTTCCAGCCTTAAGGCTATAAATAGGAGAAGTGATGTCGGCAGCTGCAATCTCATCCTTAGTAATTACCTGTCCGTAAGGGAATCCGTTCTGGTTGACATACTGATAGTCAGCCATGAGGTCGAATGTCAACCGGTCGGTTGGCTTCCAGATGCTGCGACCGCGGAAGCCAAACTCATTGAATAGGTCGGCATGATCGCCATTATACTGATTCTTGAAGAATCCGTTCTGTCCGTCATAGAATCCGGCGAGTGAATAAGCAAACTTGTCACTGACTTTCTTGTAGTTACTGACCTCTGCCTTACGCCAAAGCCTTGTACCAATCGACAAGTTGACGTCAGTGCCCTGATACTCAAATGGATTGTGGGTGTACATACGGACGAGTCCACCTTCGGTATTCATACCGTAAAGCGTGCCCTGAGGACCACGGAGAATGTCTACTCTTTCGAGTCCGTAAGTATGGAAGTTGAATGCGTTCTTGCTCAGTACCGGCATTCCGTCAACGTAGAATCCTACAGCCGGAGAATTGACACGCGAGCCAATGCCACGGATATACATTGACGATGTGTAGCGAGAACCATAGTCAGGCATGGTGAATGCCGGAACATAAGCCGAAAGCTGACGGATGTCCTGTGTGTTAAGGCTCTTCAGAGCCATTGTTGAAAACGAAGAACTGCTCAATGGCTGTTGACGAAGTCGGAAACTTTCCTTCGGTTGATCGACGACCACCACCTCATCAATATCATAGACTCGTGATGTATCACTCAGTTCAACCGTCTTTGTAGCCAGTTTAGTACTTGCTGTGTTTGCGTTGTTTTCATCGGCAATTGCCGGAAGGGTCATTACAGAAAGTACTGCAATAGCCGCCAGGGTTGTCTTATTCATATTATGGGTATATAGTTTTCTCATTCACAGGTGCAAAGGTACAAAGAAAGCCACACATTATCAATCCTTATTTATATGGATTTTAAATACGAAAGGGCACAATTCCGGCAATTTTCTAAAAGATACCCAATTAGAAAGTAAAAGATACCGAATTACGAGTTAAAAGATACCCGATTAGAAGCTAAAACGGTATCTTTTAGAATTCGGTTGATAATCAGGCTTCTACAGAGCAGACATATTCCAGTATATAACAATGAAAAAGGGGATACGCCCGAAAGCGCATCCCCCGCTGAAATTATTTATAGGAATGATAAATCACACCGACAGGTTATTCCTCATTGGCTGTTTCCTTTTCGTGCTCAGCGATAAGCTTCTGCTGGAGATCGTTAGGAACAAGTTCGTATGAAGCAAACTTAGCCGTGAACGAAGCACGTCCGCCGGTGAGGCTGCTCAGTGCTACAGAGTAGTTGGAGAGCTCCTTGAGAGGAATCTTTGCCTGCAACTTCTGATAGCCAGCCTCAGTGTCCATACCCATAATCATGGCACGACGACCCTGCAAGTCGGACATTACATCACCCATGAAGTCGGCAGGTACGAAAACCTCAAGGTCATAGATAGGCTCCAGAATCTTAGGTCCTGCGGTCTTGAATGCCTCAGAGAATGCATGGCGTGAAGCCAATGTGAATGACAACTCGTTAGAGTCAACCGGGTGCATCTTACCGTCATAGACAACAACACGCACGTCGCGGGCATACGAACCGGTGAGAGGTCCGCTCTCCATGCAGTCCATAACACCCTTGAGGATTGCCGGCATGAAGCGTGCATCGATAGCACCACCAACGACAGAGTTGATGAACACGAGCTTTCCGCCCCATGGCAGGTCACGCTCTTCCTTGCCCTTAATGTTTATCTTGAACTCCTGACCACCGAGCTTGTAGACTGTTGGATCAGGCATTCCCTCAGCGTACGGCTCGACGATGAGCGACACCTCACCGAACTGACCGGCACCACCCGACTGTTTCTTGTGACGGTAGGTTGCCTTAGCCTGCTTAGTAATGGTCTCACGATAAGGAATCTTAGGCTCCTCGAACTCTACAGGAATCTTCTCGTTATTCTCCAGACGCCATTTCAGTGTGCGCAGGTGGAATTCTCCCTGACCGTGAACGATGGTCTGCTTGAGTTCCTTGCTCTGCTCGACAACCCATGTCGGATCCTCCTGGCGCATCTTAAGCAATGCAGCCATAAGCTTCTCAGTATCACCGGCATTCTTAGCCTTGATGGCACGGGAATACTTTGAGTTAGGATATTTGATGAAGTCAAAGCGCTCGTCTGTACCTTTACCATTAAGAGTATTACCAGTCTTGACATCCTTAAGCTTTACAGTACAGCCAATATCTCCGGCATTGAGCTGGTCGACAGGAATACGGTTTGCACCGGCGCAAGCGTAAATCTGTCCGATACGCTCCTTAGAACCACGGTCAGCATTGGTAAGGTCGTCGCCCGGCTTAACGCTTCCGGACATTACCTTGAAGTAGCTGACCTCACCGATGTGCGGCTCCATACCGGTCTTGAAGAAGTAGAGGCTCTCCGGACCATTAGAGTCAGGAGTAACTTCCTCACCACGAGTATTGTGAACCTTCGGCATATCGCTTACGAACGGAACAACATTGCCAAGGAATTCCATCAGGCGCTGAACACCCATATCCTTGATTGCATCGACACAGAAGACAGGGAAGATAGAACGTGTGACAAGTCCCTGGCGGATGCCCTGGCGGAGCTCATCCTCGGTAAGGGTTTCCTCCTCGAAGAATTTCTCCATCAGTCCCTCGTCATTCTCGGCAGCAGCCTCAACAAGAGCAGCATGCAGTTCCATTGCCTTATCCATCTCCTCCTCAGGAATATCCTCACGCTTTGGCTCACCGCCGTCAGGTCCCCAAGAGAGTTTCTTCATGATAAGGACATCGATAATCTCATGGAAATCAGGACCTGTTGTAACAGGATATTGTATCTGTACACACTTCTGACCATAGATCTCCTTCATCGAATTGATGATATTGTCGAAGTCGCACTTGTCTGAATCAAGCTGGTTGATAAGGAAGATTACCGGCTTGTTAAGCTTGTTGGTATAGCGGAAAGCATTCTGTGTGCCAACCTCCGGACCATATTGTCCGTTGATGAGGATTACGGCTGTATCGGTAACGTTGAGTGCTGTGATAGCACCACCAACGAAGTCGTCTGAGCCCGGGCAGTCAATGACATTCAGTTTCTTGTTGTTCCACTCGACATGGAAAACAGTTGGGAACACAGAGTAGCCGTACTCTTGCTCTACTGGGAAATAGTCGCTGACTGTGTTCTTAGCCTCAACTGTGCCACGGCGCTTGATGACACCGGCCTCAAACAGCATACTCTCGGCAAGCGTGGTCTTGCCGCTACCCGCACTGCCAAGCAAGGCAATGTTCTTAATCTCGTTTGTCTGATATACTCTCATATTGATATAGACTTAAGTTGTTAGTACTGTGTTCGTAACTATCGATGCGAAATTGTTGGTTTCGCATTTCAGCCGACTAAGTTACTGATTAATTCCGAAACAACCAAAAATATCGGGCAAAAACCTTAAATATTTTAATTCTTATTAGTACTTTTGCGGAAAATTGACACCTGACACAAGGTGGCTTGATAAATTGATAATAGTTTCATAAGTTGACTGGATTATACATTCACATACCATTTTGCGCCAGCCGGTGCATTTATTGCGGATTCTACTCTACCACTCTTGCCCATGAGCAGGACCGGTATGTCAGTGCGCTATGCCGTGAGATGGAGATGCGTAAGGACGAGCTGCAGGGAAGCCTGTCGACAGTTTATATCGGAGGCGGCACACCAAGTCTGCTTTCAGCCGAGAATATGCAAAGGATATTCCTATATATAAATAAGGTATATGCTCCTGACTGGGATTCGATGGAGGTTACAATGGAATGCAACCCCGACGATGTTACCAAAGAGTTCTGCATGGGTCTAAGACTGACACCGATAAACCGTGTGTCAATGGGTGCGCAGACTTTTTCGGACTCACGGCTGAAGTTTATTCATCGAAGGCATAATTCTTCAGAGGTATTCAAGGCTATGAAACTTCTGAGGGAGCATGGCATTGGCAATGTATCCATCGATTTGATGTTCGGATTCCCGAATGAGACTCCTTCCGATTGGACCAGCGACGTCGACACTGCTATCAGCCTTCGACCGGAGCACATTTCTGCATATAGCCTGCAATATGAGGAAGGCACTCCGCTCTATCGAATGCTGAGTGAGGGCAAGGTAAAGGAAATAGACGATGAGCTATACAGGAAGATGTATGCCACTCTGTGTGAGAAGCTTTCCGAGGCTGGTTATGAGCACTACGAAATTAGCAACTTCGCTCTGCCAGGCAGGCGCTCACGACATAATTCATCATACTGGCACAACGTTCCGTACATCGGCTTTGGGGCGTCGGCTCACTCTTATTCGGGTCACTGCCGGTCGTGGAATGTCAGTAATCTGGAGAAATATATCAGTTCCATTGAGAATGGCGTTCGACCTGCTCAATCGGAATATATTGACGGGCAGACTCACTATGACGATATGGTCATGACGGCATTGCGGACCAAGGAAGGAATCAGTCTAGACGATATGCCGGAGAAGTATCGAAGATATATAATGGCGACTGCCGACAAGTACATTAAAGCGGGCGAAATGAAATGTGACGGTCACTGGCTATCGTTGACCATTGATGGTATTTTCGTCAGTGATATGATTATGTCCGACTTGATGATGCCGGATTAAATAAGGCAGAATTTCGGGATTGTGATTAGGTTATTTCAATAATATTAGTAACTTTGTAGTGAAATTCAGGATAAGCTAATGGATATTAGAGAGGCAATACAACACAAAATACTTATTCTCGATGGAGCAATGGGTACGATGATTCAGACGTACGGACTGACCGAGGAAGACTTTCGGGGCAGTCTGCCTTTGTTGAAGATGATTACTTACAAAGGCAACAACGACATGCTTAACATCACTCATCCACAGACCATTGCTGACATTCATCGTCGCTACCTGCGTGCGGGCGCAGACATAATCGAAACAAACACATTCTCGTCGCAAAGGGTTTCACAAGCCGACTACCGCTTGCAGGAATATTCCCGCGAGATGGCTCTGCGTGGAGCACAGATTGCGCGGCAGTGTGCCGATGAGTTCTCGACGCCCGACAAGCCGAGATTCGTTGCCGGTTCCATCGGTCCTACCAACCGCACGCTCTCGATGAGCCCTGATGTGAGTGACCCTGCCAAGCGTGATCTTACTTATGATGAGTTGTATGACGATTACTGTGAGCAAACAGACGGGCTTATCGAAGGTGGTGTTGACACGCTTCTAATTGAAACCATTTTCGATACACTGAACGCAAAGGCTGCCATAGATGCGGCAATGAACGAGACCGGAAAGGCGGGCAAGGATTTGCCGATAATGCTTTCGGTCACGGTTAACGACTTGGCAGGTCGGACATTGTCCGGTCAGACACTTGACGCTTTCCTTGCTTCGATATCGTCTTATCCTATTTTCTCCATTGGACTGAACTGCTCTTTCGGTGCGCCTCAGATGAAGCCATACATAAAGGAGCTGGGCGAAAAAGCACCTTATTATATTAGTGCTTATCCGAATGCCGGACTGCCAAACGAACTGGGACTGTATGATGAGACTGCCGAGTCAATGGCTCCGGAGATTGGCGAGTTCATTGATGAGGGACTTGTCAACATTGTCGGCGGATGTTGTGGCACCGACGATGAGTTTATCGCAAAGTATATTCCACTGGCAGAAGGCAAGAAGCCCCATGTCGTTGCAAAGCCTTATAACCATTTGCTTCTTTCCGGACTCGATGTCCACGAGGTCATTGATGCCGAACCGGGCAAGGTCGCAACATTTAATAATGTTGGCGAAAGGTGCAATGTGGCTGGCAGCCGGAAGTTCCTTCGACTTATAAATGAGAAGAAATATGACGAAGCTTTGTCTATTGCCCGTAAGCAGGTCGACGACGGGGCTCTTGTCATTGATGTCAACATGGACGACGGACTGCTTGATGCCAAAGCGGAGATGGTGAACTTCCTCAATATGGTTTCGTGTGAGCCGGAGATTGCCCGTGTGCCGATAATGATTGATTCGTCGAAATGGGATGTTATCGTTGCAGGACTGAAATGCATTCAGGGCAAGGGCATCGTCAACTCTATTTCCCTGAAGAATGGCGAGGAAGAGTTCAAGAGCCATGCCCGTGACATTATGCGTTATGGGGCAGCAGTGGTTGTTATGTGCTTCGACGAGCAAGGACAGGCTACGACTTACGAACGGAAGATAGAAATTGCAGAGCGGGCTTACCACATTCTGACCGAAGAGGTTGGCATGAAGCCTTACGATATAATATTCGATCCGAACATTCTTTCTATAGCTACCGGTATTCCTGAGCACGATAACTATGCTGAAGACTTCATCCGTGCCACCCATTGGATAAGGCAGAACCTTAAAGGGGCTCACGTCAGCGGTGGCGTGTCTAATCTGTCTTTCTCTTTCCGTGGCAACAATTATATCCGTGAGGCTATGCATGCGGTGTTCCTTTATCACGCTATCCAGAACGGAATGGACTTCGGAATAGTAAACCCTGCAACAAAGGTTGCTTTCGAAGACATTCCTGCCGACCACCTTAAGATAATCGAGAACGCTGTGCTTAACCGTCACACCGATGGCGAAACGGAGTCACCACAGGAACGGCTCATCGACCTTGCAGCCAAGATTGCCGAGCAGAAAGCAGCTGAAAAAGCAGCCAAGGCAGCAGGGAATGGTAATTCGCCTGCCCTACACACAGAAGGAACCGGCGAAGCATGGCGAAGCCTACCGGTGGAAGAGCGACTGAAATATTCGCTTCGAAAGGGACTCACCGAGCATCTTGACGAGGACATTCATGAGGCATTGAAGAAATACCCGCATGCCGTCGACATTATTCAAGGTCCTCTTATGGACGGCATGAATGTAGTAGGTGAGCTGTTCGGAGCCGGCAAGATGTTCCTACCACAGGTGGTAAAGACTGCCCGGACGATGAAAGAAGCTGTCGAGATTCTTAAGCCGTACATGGAATCAGAGAAGAAAGAAGATACTGTCAGCGCTGGAAAGATTCTCCTTGCTACGGTCAAAGGTGATGTCCATGACATAGGAAAGAATATAGTTGGTGTCGTCATGGCATGCAACAACTATGAGGTTATTGATATGGGAGTGATGGTTCCGGCAGAGCAAATAGTCAGGAAGGCACGCGAGGAACATGTCGATATGATTGGACTCAGCGGACTGATAACCCCTTCACTCGACGAGATGGTCAATGTAGCCAAGGAACTTCGCAAGGCAGGCATGGACATTCCTCTGATGATTGGTGGAGCGACAACAAGTCCTTTGCACGTTGCTTTGAAGATTGCTCCGGTATATGGCGGACCTGTAATGTGGATAAAGGATGCCGCACAAGAGCCTCTGGCAGCAGCTCGAATCATGAATAAAGACGATGAGAAGAAACTTGAGGATGAACTGAACGAGCAATACGCTTCCATGCGTGACGAGTATAAGAAGAAGCAAGAGGAGATCCTTTCACTTGAAGAGGCACGCAAGCGCAAGCCTAATTTATTTGAAGATGGCAAATGAATATAATAGGAAATGAATATAGCACAAAACGTCTATAAACAAAAATCCCCGCCGTCTCACGACGCCGAGGAATGCTAGTACTTTGGTATAAAACTAAATTTACTCAAGAATATACTAAAAATATTTTTTTACTTACGCTTGCAAAATTACATTAAATTTTTGTTACCACCAAATGTTTTTCAAACGATTACACTTATTTTTTTAAAAAAATAACTATTTTTGCAGAAAACAATATAATATTGAAAGAAAACAATATAATATCAGATAAAAAAAATCACTCCATGACAAATAAACATTTGAATGTAGTATGTGCCGTTGTCAGAGACGGCGACAAGATATTATGCACACAACGGTGCCGCTCGAAGAAGCCATACGTCAGCGAGCACTGGGAGTTTCCCGGTGGGCAGATTGAACCAGGAGAGAGTCCGGAAGCTGCACTGATAAGGGAGATAAAAGAGGAAATGGACTGGGATATTTATGTAGGCAAACAGCTTGGTTCCGTTGAACATGAGTATCCCGACTTTTCCATTACCCTCACCGCCTTCGACTGTATCGCACGCAACAAGGACTTCAAGCTTCTTGAACACTTAGATGCCAAATGGCTGACCGTCGACGAGCTTTCCAGCCTTAACTGGACTGAGGCTGACCGTAAACTAATTGGATTAATGACAAGCAAATGGTCAAAGTAATAGTTTCTCAAGAGATAGAAAACGTGTGCCCGGGGTTCGTTGGCGCATGTATTGACGCACAAGTAGTCAACTCCAAGTTCTGCCAACCGCTCTGGGACGAGATTCATGAGCTTGGCGAGAAGTTCAAGCAGACGCTGACGACAGAAACATTGAAGGAGATTCCTTCCATTGCGGCAACCCGCCGTGTTTATCGTGCCTGCGGCAAAGACCCTTCACGCTATCGTCCGGCATCAGAGGCTCTTATCCGGCGAATGCTCAAGGGCAAGGAACTCTATCAGATTGACACACTTGTTGACCTCATCAATGTTGCAAGTATAGCTTACGGTTATTCCATCGGAGGCTTCGACGCCGACAAGTTCGTTGGCGACACGCTGACACTTGGTGTCGGACGTGAGGGAGAGCCATACGAAGGTATTGGACGAGGAATGATAAACATAGCCGGACTGCCCGTCTATCGAGACGCAAAAGGTGGTGTTGGAACACCGACATCCGACAATGAGCGCACGAAGATTGACATCAGTACGACCCATCTTGTTGTTTTAATCAACGGCTATGACGGCAACGAGCAACGTGTCAGTGAGAATGCGGAGTACATCCAAGAGCTATTGAAGAAGTACTGCCAGTCTGGCGGAGGAACTTATTTTATTTATCGCTAAAGACAATGGAAGACAAAGAACAACAGATGAGAGAACTCGTCTCGAAACTTAATAAAGCGTCCGATGCTTACTATAACGGTCAGGGCGAGATAATGACCGACTACGAGTGGGACGCAATGTTCGACCGGCTAAAGAAGCTGGAACAGGAAACAGGCACCGTTCTTCCCGATTCTCCGACACACAATGTCAGTGCTGACAATGTTGCCGGACAAAAAGAAGAGCATGAGTTTCCGGCACTTTCCCTGGCAAAGACCAAAAAGGCAACGGACCTTGTAAAATGGGCTGAAGGCAGACCTATATGGTTGTCGTGGAAGTTGGACGGACTGACACTGGTCGTCACTTACGACAATGGAAGGCTTACGAAGGTCGTTACCCGTGGTGACGGACATATCGGAACAAACATAACCAACCTTGCACCTGCCATCAGTGGCATATTGCCAAAGATTAAATACACCGGTCATGTCGTTATCCGTGGCGAGGCAGTAATAAGCTATGCCGACTTCGAGCAGTTCAATATGGAGAGCGACGAGGAGTATGCCAATCCACGCAACCTTGCCTCAGGCTCACTCACGCTGAAGAATGTCGATGAGGTTAAGCAGCGCCATATCCATTGGATTCCATTCACTCTCGTTTACACCGACGACGAGATTCAGAGCTGGGGCAAGCGGATGGACTGGCTCACCGGCGAAGGTTTCAAAGTCGTCGACCATGAGCTAATCGGCAATCCGACAATACAGAACATACAGGCAGAGATAGACAAATGGACTCTCCGTGTCACAAACCGTGAGAACCCCTACCCCGTCGACGGACTTGTCATAGCATACGATGATACTGTTTACGCTTCGACGGGTTCCGTTACCGGACATCATGCCACACGCGCAGGCTATGCTTTCAAGTGGCAGGACGAGAGTGCCGAGACAGAACTCGACCACATCGAGTGGTCGTGTGCCACATCAACCATCTCACCGGTGGCTGTCTTCAAGCCCGTAGAGTTGGAAGGCACCACCGTCAAGAGGGCTTCTCTCTGCAACATATCCGAATGCAAGCGTTTGGGTATTGGAGGCAAAGGAACCAAGCTGAGCGTTATCAAAGCCAACAAGATTATCCCGAAGGTAATAAAAGTCCTTGAACCAGTCGGACCTTTCATGATACCAGAGAAATGTCCTGTCTGTGGATCACCTACGGAAGTAAAAGAAAGCGAAGCAAGCGGAACGGAAACTCTTCATTGTACCAACCCGGCATGTCCTGCCAAGCAGCTTAAGAAGTTCGCTCGTTTTGTAAGCAAGCCGGGAGTGAATGTCGATGGTCTGTCAGAGCAGACTCTGCAAAAGTTCATCAACATGGGATGGATAACAGAATATGCCGACATATTCCATATTGCCGAACATGCACCTGTACTTCGTCACCTCGAAGGTTTCGGCGACAAGAGTACTTCGAATATTCTTCATGCTGTCGAGAACGCCCGCAACGTCGAAGCCCGCCGTTTCCTCTTTGCCCTAAACATTCCATTGGTCGGGCAGGATGTCTGCACCCGTCTCCTCGGAGCTTACAACTACAAGGAGCTCATCGAGAAAGCCCGCACGACAAACGACCCGGAAGTGTTTGCCTCAATATCCGGCATCGGACCGGAGAAGAGCGCGTCGTTCGTGAAATGGTTTAAGAATCCGGAGAATCAGGAGCACATCGAACATCTGTTACCCGAGTTAAACATAACTCAAGAAGACCTGTCGGCAAAGGGCAACAAATGCGAAGGCTTGACATTCGTCGTAACTGGCGATGTCCATCACTATAAGAACCGAAACGAGTTAAAGGCTTACATTGAGAGCCAAGGTGGCAAGGTCACCAGCTCTGTATCGAAGTCGACATCATACCTTATAAATAATGATATAACGTCGACTTCAGGAAAGAACCAAAAAGCGAAGTCGCTCGGCATTCCAATAATATCCGAGGACGACTTCCAGGAAAAGTTTACTTAATCAAACGTCCACTTTGCAGCGACGGTAGGGATGGCATAGAACTTATTATGCTGACCGTCCTCATTATATATAAAGTTGTTACTTATCTCAACCTCTGAGCCAAGTGACAACTTTATTTTTTCCCATCCCTTGATAGTGTTCAGGTTAAACCAGAACTGTGGCTCCGACTGTACGACAATGTTTCCATCGACAGTCTTGTCATACCAGGTATCCCAATAGCCATCAAACGTACACAATCCGTGAGCAAATGTTGTGCTCCAGACCTCAGTAAGCTGCCAGCTGTTGAACGGACGGAAGTCACGGTGATGGTTGGCGAAGTAGTATTTCCAAAGGAGTTGGACAGAGAATGTCTTGTTGAAGTCCTTCGAATGCCAGTTCCATGCACCACCAGCCAGCACGACATGCTGGTAACGGTTGCCATAATAGTCGTCCTTGACCTCACCGGTCTCGGCGCCACCATTATATTCAATGTGTGCCGCCCACTGCTTGTTCTTAGTTACGTTGAACTCTCGGGCAATCTCCCAATAAGAGCCCTTCACACCATCGTTCTTGTAGTCGAGGTCAATAAACAGGAAGGTAGAGCCCCACGTATCTGGTTTGAACATCTCGACAGTTGTCGTAACACTCTGCCGTGGTGTCAAATCTTTGTAGAGGCTGTGGCCTAAATCGTAATGTAACTGGATGTTTTGTGCCTGAGCACAACTAAAAGCTGCCACCAAAGCGATGGCGAGGGAAAACAATTTCTTCATTTTCAGTATTTAATGTATGATTTTAACAATTTGCAAAGGTACTGCAAAACAAAGACAATCCAAAATAAAACAATGACGAATAATCAAAATATTGCAAATAAATTACTAACTTTGCATGCGTTATGAGAATAGACATTATTACCGTACTTCCCGAAATGCTTGAGGGATTCGTACACGAAAGTATACTTGCCCGTGCCGAAAAGAAAGGCTTGGCAGAGATTCACTTACACAACCTCCGTGACTATACTCTCGACAAATGGCGTCGTGTCGACGACTATCCATTTGGCGGACAGGCAGGAATGGTCATGCAGATTGAGCCTATCGACCGTGCAATATCAGCACTGAAGGCTGAGCGCGACTATGATGAGGTAATCTTTGTAAGTCCTGACGGAGAGCAGTTTACCCAGCACGTAGCCAACGACCTGTCGATGATGAAGAACATCATCATTCTTGCCGGTCACTACAAAGGTGTAGACCAGCGTGTACGCGACCACCTCATCACCCGTGAAATATCCGTCGGCGACTACGTACTTACCGGTGGCGAGTTGCCTGCAGCCATCATTGCCGACGCTGTTGTACGCCTTGTTCCGGGAGTTATCAGCGACGACCAGAGTGCCCTGTCGGACTGTTTTCAAGACGACATGCTTGCCGCCCCAATCTATACACGTCCACGGGAATACAAGGGATGGAAAGTTCCCGACATCCTGCTCAGCGGCAACGAGGCTAAAATCCGTCAATGGGAGTTCGATCAGGCTATGGAGAGGACCAAACGTCTGAGACCCGACCTGCTTGACAACAAGACTGAGCAATGATGAATAATATTGCCTGATAACAGAAAAAAGGAGGAAAATCAACGCAATATCGTCTAGAGGTGCATAATATTTTATGCATCTCTTTTTTGTGCTTAAACTGCAACATTCGTGCTTAAATGTCACTTTTCCGTGCTTAAACGTCACTTTTGGTGGCTAAAACGAATAAATATTTAGCAAACGAGTTTTGGCTTTTCAAATTATTTTAAGTAAATTTGCAACTAAAATAACACAAATATGCGAAGCCAAAGGAACAAACTATACTACATCCTGCTTCTCATTCCATTCATCCTTCTGACCATATCTTGTGGGGACAAAGAGTCGGGTAATGAATATGAATCGAAGCTTGCCAATCTTGATGACTCCATCGGGAGCAAATCACCTGTGGCACGGTCGATGGCTTACGATCTTATGCGTGAAGCCAAAGACAGCACAAGCTATTACGAAGCTGCCATCCGTCTGGCTAAATACTATATCCTCTCTCCTACTCAAGACTCCGCCAATATTTGGATAAAGCGAACAGAACAGTTCGCCGCCAACCCCAACAACTCACGCAAACGTGCCATGCTTGCCTACGCTTACAACATCGAAGCTGGCAGGATGCACTTCTTCCACAAAGACACTGACAAGTCAATCGACTTATACCATCAGGCTTACGACCTGCTAATGCAGAGCGACGAGAAAGACCAGGCTCCAAACATCTGCGCAAATCTCGGCGACGCATACAACTTCAAGAACCAGTTGCCCGATGCAGCAGGATGGTACCGCCGCGCATTGTTTATTTCCGATTCACTGAAATTGCCGGAGAAGGATAACGTCACTCTATACATGGGTTTGGCGATGATCTACCAGCAACTCGGTGACGACAAGCGGGCTTTGCAGCTCTATCAAAAGACCGATAAGAGTTTTAACGACATGCCGGTGAGCATGCAGGCTTACTTCCTCAACAACTACGGTTGTTATTATTACTATCTCAAGGACTACAAGAATTCACTCAAGCAATATCGCAGAATGTACAATCATCTGGTCAAGAACAAGATGACTGACAACTTCGATATGTACCTTTGCGAGCTGAACCTTGCCGACATTTACCTTAACCTCGGCGACCTAAACAAAGCCGAAGACTATATAAATAAGGTAGAGCCATTCTGGAAGAAGACCGGCGATGCCACGGCTCAATACTATTGCCAGAGCATCCGACTGGGTATAGCCACCAAGCGTGGTGATACCAATGCCGCAAGCAACATCATCAATCAAGACAAGACCGACGAGAAGACGATACTGTTCAGTATGAGGCAGATACGCAACAAGTATCTCCGCCAGTATTACGAGCAGCGTGGCGACTGGCATGCAGCCTACGAGAATCTAAAGTCGGACAATGCCGAGAACGACTCTCTAGAGCACAACCGCATGAACATGCGTGCCACCGACATTGTAACCCAGTATACTCAGGATACGCTCCAACTGCACAACAGCCTGCGAATAGAGCATAAGGAAGCCGAAATAACCACCGCCCGTTTGTGGTTGGTAGTGGCAATAGCGTCGGCGGTTGTACTGCTCATGGCTGTCATCGTGCTCATCCTGCGATCCCGCCGCCGCAAGCTCCGTTTGCAAATGCAGGTCATGCAACTCCGTCTGGAGAGTGCCCGCAACCGCATATCGCCTCACTTTGTATTCAACGTGCTCAACAACCGTATCGTTGAAGCCGACAACAAGGAAGCCGATGAGCTCTTCGACCTGTCGAAACTCATACGTGCCAACCTCGACATGGCTGGCAACATGACTGTCTCGCTAGCCGACGAGCTCGACTTTGTAGATAAGTATGTCAGGGTTGAGAAGAGTCTGCTAGCCGATGACGACTTCACTTACAAAGTCGACATCGACGACGGCATCGACCCGAAGAAAGCCATGGGACCATCGATGTTCATACAGATTCTTGTCGAGAACGCCTTCGTCCATGCATTCATGGGACGCAAGGGTCACAAGGTTCTTACCATCAGCGTCCACCGCCATGACAAGATCACCCACGTGTCCGTGCTCGATAATGGACCGGGATTCGACATGCGGAGTGCCCGTAACAGACGCCGCACAGGACTAAACGTGATACGTCAGACTATTGCGGTAATCAACGAACAAAACAGCAAGCACATCCAGTTCTCGCTCCACAACAAGGTCAACGACGACGGAACAGTAGCCGGATGCGAAGCAACAATCGACATACCTGACGGAATAAAATACCCTTCATAGGTTGATAAATAGCCAATCATAAGCAAATATACAAACCGGAAACATGAAAATTGTAATAATCGACGATAACCAGAAAGCATCTGCAGACCTACAGAAGAAATTAGGCAAATTCCCTTTTGCCCAAGTCGAAGGCATAGCATCGACAGGATTCAGCGGGCTGGAGCTCGTAATGAATGTCCGACCAGACGTACTCTTCCTCGACGTTGAGCTGCCCGACATATCAGGACTCGACTTCCTCGAACGTTCCTCATTCCTAAGCAGCGGCGAGTGCCGGGTCATAATCTACACTTCCTACGATAAATACATCCTTCCGGCATTCCGCAAGCGCGCCTTCGACGTACTTCTGAAACCAATTGACCCGAAGGAACTCGACACCGTAATGGAGCGCCTGCAAGAATCCAATGACGAACCAGTTGACACCAAACAAGCGCCAATAACTAATAACAACAAGTTCCTGCTATACACAAACAATGTCGACTTCACCCTTGTCGACAAGTCCGACATAGGGCTGTTCAGCTACGATACCGACACCCGATGCTGGGAAGCTCTTGTGGCAGGATTCAAGAAACCTATAAAGCTGCGCCGCACCATCAAGGGCGACAACCTGTTGGCTCTCGATCCTCTGTTCGTTCAGGTCAACCAAAAGTTTATCATCAATATGAACTATCTGGTCGAGGTGACCAACAACGTATGCAAATTCTTTCCGCCGTTCGACAAGATAGACTATGTATCCGTCGGACGCATCTACCGCAAGAAACTGCGTGAGAAGTTCTTCAACTTATAGAAGATTTTTTTGATACGTTCAGGCACAAATTTAAACCACTTAAGCACAACTAAGGCACACATACGCACAAGAGGGCTGTTTTGCCACTTGCACGTTACAAAAAATATATGTAACTTTGCATCAGAAACAAGCAACAAGTTGATTCAAAAAACAGAGTTTAACTTTCCAAAAAAAGAATTATAATAGATTCCATTTGACTATAAGTACCTGAAAACACTGCACAAAGAATTATGTCTTTAATATAATTGTTCCTTTTGAATGAGATAGTAACAAGTCTATCTTTGATTATCTTTAAGAGTGCCTCCATCCCCGGAAAGGCACTCTTTTTTATTCCTCAATCAATATACTTGGAGATGAATTTCTCGCCATTTCGGAAGCCCTGCTCATAGAGAGCTTCCAATTTGGATATATCCTTTTCCATTCGTCCGACTGTAACTGGCGCCTCTGGGCGAATGACTACCGCCTGCCCGCTGGTTTCCAGTTCGTCGACAAGATCCATCTGACGGTTGTAAGCCTCAAGACGATGGCTCAACAGAACCCGAAGACGGGGATAATTGCGGTAGATGAACTTAGGTTGCTTGCGGTCGTGTCCGTTGTCCCGCCAGCCTTTGCTGTGGGTTGTTACTATTACATTGAAGGGGTGCCCTACCGCCATCGAATGCTCCACAGGAATAGAGTCAATTATACCGCCGTCGAGCATCGGCTTATCATCGACCATCACGATTTTACTCACGTATGGCAGACTTGACGACGCACGGGCTATTGACAGCAAGCGATGTTTGTTGCCTTCATGCTCGGAAAGGTATTCAGCCTGCCCCGTCTCACAGTTCGTTGCTACCATCTCGAACTGATAGCCACTGCGGCAATTGCGGAAATACTCATCGTAATCGTAAGGGACAAGCTCATTGGGGAACCGGTCGTAAAGCAGGTCGGGGTCGAAGATGCAACCTTGGGTAACCAGATGGCGGACACCGATATAGTCATACTTGGCAAGCATATCGATATTTGATATTCGTGCCCGGCGTGGCTGGTGGCTGGCGTATGAGAGTCCGTTGCAGGCTCCGGCAGAGACAGCAACCACATAACGGAAATACAAGTCGTGCTTCATGAAAGCATCGAGAACGCCCGAAGTGAAGACGCCACGCATGCCGCCTCCTTCAAGAACAAGTCCTGTATTTCTGTCAAATTTCATATAAAACTCGTTAAAACGTATGCAAAGTTAACGATTTTGTTTTAAAATTCGTAACTTTGCAACAGATTTTAAAAAGATAACACAATAATGTTCAGTAAACAGACTTACATCAACCGCCGTAATGAGCTCAAGAAGCTCGTAGGCTCGGGGGTTGTGATTCTTTTCGGCAACAATGAGAGCCCTGCCAACTTCCCGGCTAACGGGTACTATCCTTTCCGCCAGGACTCATCATTTCTATACTATTTCGGACAACAGCGCGACGGTCTCGTCGGCGTAATAGATATTGACAACGACATTGAAACCCTCATCGGCGACGACATTGACATTGAAGATATTGTTTGGTACGGAAGCGTTGACAGCGTTCACGACATGGCTGAGCAAGTTGGCGTCAGCAACTCGGCGCCAATGAAGACTCTGAAGACTATCTGCAACGATGCCATGCGCAACCACCGCAAGATTCATTATTTGCCGCCTTACCGCGCCGACATCAAGATTCAGATTTTCGACCTTCTCGGCATTCACCCTAACCAGCAGAAGGAAAGCGCATCGATGGATCTCATCAAGGCTGTCGTCAAGATGCGTTCTACAAAGACTCAGGAAGAGATCGACGAACTGGAGCGTGCCGCTGTCATCGGTTACAAGATGCACACAACGGCAATGCGCCTGACCAAGCCGGGAGTAACCGAGAAATTCATCGGCGGACAGGTCGACGGAGTAGCCAATTCGTATGGCTCAATGGTTTCGTTCCCGACAATCTTCTCACAACACGGCGAGATAATGCACGGCAATCCGTCAATGGCTGAACTTGAGAGCAGACGCCTTGTCCTCTGCGATGCCGGAGCCGAGACATTGGAGCACTACTGTTCTGACAACACCCGCACATATCCTGTCAACGGAAAGTTCACTGAGCGTCAGCTCAATATATATAAGGTGGTCGAAGAGTGCCACGACCAGGTACTTCAGTTGGCAAGTCCGGGCGTGAAATACGCCGATGTCCACTTTGCCATCTGCCGTATCATCTTCAACCGCATGAAAGAGCTCGGACTTGCCAAGGGCAACACCGAGGACGCTATCGCAGCCGGAGCACAGGCAATGTTCCTGCCTCACGGACTCGGTCACATGATGGGAATGGACGTTCACGACATGGAGTCACTCGACCAGATAAACGTTGGATTCGACGAGGAGACCCGTCCTAACCTTGAGCAGTTTGGAACCAACTGCCTTCGTATGGGTCGCCGCCTGCAGGAAGGATTCGTTGTTACCGACGAGCCTGGCATTTACTTCATACCGGCACTCATCGACGAATGGCGGGCTGAGAAGCGCTGCGCCGACTTCCTGAACTTCGATGAGCTCGACAAGTACAAGGACTTCGGCGGTATCCGCATTGAGGACGACGTTCTCATCACGAAGGATGGTTGCCGTTTCATCGGCAAAGACCGCATTCCTTACCATCCAAAGGATGTTGAGGCATTCATGGCAAATAATTAACAATAAAGAAAACAAATAACAGTTGTGCAAGACGTTGATTTAAACGTCGAAAACAAATAAACAAGAAACAAATGAAGAAATTACTAGCCCTTGCACTCATGGCAGTGATTGCTACTGGTGCAAACGCACAGGAGAAGAAAGACAGCGTAAATCCTAACAAGCCTGTATTCACAGTAATCAAGGAAAACCCTATCACAAGCATCAAGGACCAGAACCGCTCTGGTACGTGCTGGGACTACTCAACACTGAGCTACTTTGAGGCTGAGATTCTCAAGAAGACAGGCAAGACTTACGACCTCAGTGAGGCATTCGTAGCCAACAAGACATACATGGATCGTGCCATTCAGGTTGTACGCCTCCACGGCGACTGCCAGTTCTCTGAGGGTGGCTCATCCTACGACCCACTCTACTGCCTGGAGCACTATGGTATCGTTCCGCAGTCGGTCGAGAGCTATCCTACAACTAATCCTGACGACTCACTGTTCAACTTCAACGAGTTCTTCTCTGTAATGACTCCTTACGTCGAGGCTATCGCCAAGAGCAAGCAGAGCCGTATCAGCAACAACTGGAAGCAGGGTTTGCAGGGCATCCTTGACTCTTACCTTGGCAAGGCTCCTGAGAAGTTCGTTTACGAGGGCAAGACTTACACTCCGAAGTCATTCGCTGAGAGCCTTGGTCTGAACTGGTCGGATTATGTTAGCATAACATCATACACTCATCATCCATTCTGGACATCATTCGCCGTCGAGGTACAGGACAACTGGCGCAACCCACTGTCTTACAATGTTCCTATGGACGACATGATGCGCATCATCGACAACGCCATCGACAATGGCTACACCATCGCTTGGGGCGGTGATGTCAGCGAGCCGGGATTCACCCGTACAGGTCTGGCTTACATGGTCGACGCAAAGAAGATTGAGGACAACAAAGGCAGCGACATGGCTCACTGGCTCGGTCTTACTACAAAGGAGAAGCGCAACCTCATCGACTCTCTCGGTGTCAATGTTCCGGAGGTTACTCCGACACAGAAGCAGCGTCAGGAGCGTTTCGACGACTGGGAGCTTACCGACGACCACGGAATGCTTATCTATGGCGTAGCTAAGGACCAGAACGGCAAGGAGTACTACATGGTAAAGAATTCATGGGGTGACACCGGCGACTACCACGGAATCTGGTACATGACCAAGAACTTCATCGCTGCCAACACCATGGACTTCCTCGTCAACAAGAATGCTATTCCAAAGGATATAAGGAAGAAACTGGGAATATAATTATTCCTCACCAAGCCTCCCACAAAGGGGAGGATGTCTGAACACATAAGACAGGAAAGGTAGAGGAAGAAAGGAATCCGCAAGCATCGTTATTGAATGCTTGCGGATTTTTTTTGGAGGCTTGGTGGTGAACACACAACTTTGTGGGGGAATTCCATGCTCGGTTTTTTGTTAAATAATATATAGTAGTTCCCGATTCTCACATTTTATTTGTAACTTTACACGCAGAAATAAAAAACAATTAAAATGCATTTTAAATGGAACTACGAGCCACCTACATCTGAACAAAAGAAAGCTGCCGAAGAGTTGGGCTTGAAGATTGGAGTCAATCCAGTCATTGCCTCACTGCTTATCAAGCGCGGTATCACCACAGAGAGTGCTGCCAAACGGTTCTTCCGTCCGCAGCTTGCCGACCTCATAAATCCATTCCTCATGAAGGACATGGACTTGGCTGTCGACAGGCTCAACGACGCTATGGGGCGTAAGGAGCGCATACTCGTTTATGGCGACTACGATGTAGACGGATGCACCGCCGTGGCATTGGTTTACAAGTTCCTGCGTCAGTTCTATTCAAATATCGACTACTATATCCCCGACCGCTATGACGAGGGATATGGTGTCAGCAAAAAGGGAATCGACTACGCCAAAGACACGGGGGTGAAACTAATCATCATTCTTGACTGCGGAATAAAGGCAATCAAGGAGATAACCTATGCCAAGAGCCTTGGCATAGACTTCATTATTTGTGACCATCATGTGCCCGACGACGAGATGCCGCCTGCTGTCGCAATCCTCAACCCTAAGCGTCCCGACGACTCTTATCCGTTCAAGTATCTGTGCGGATGTGGTGTCGGATTCAAGTTCATGCAGGCATTCGCCAAGAACAACGGCATTTCGTTCTCAAGGCTTATCCCGCTGCTTGACTTCTGTGCCGTGAGCATAGCTGCCGACCTCGTACCGGTAGTCGACGAGAACCGCATCCTTGCGTTCCACGGACTGAAGCAGCTCAACCTCAACCCGAGTATCGGACTGAAAGCCATCATTGACATCTGCGGACTGAACGGACGCGAGATTTCAATGAGTGACATCATATTCAAAATCGGACCAAGAATCAACGCCAGCGGACGAATGGAGAACGGCAAGGAAACCGTTGACCTGCTCGTTGAGCGTGACTATGGCAATGCCATCCGTGAGGCAAAGCACATCGACATATACAACGAGAAGCGCAAGGACGTCGATCGCCACATGACTGAGGAAGCCAACCAGATTGTCGCCCGCCTGGAGAGCCAGAAGCACCAGAACAGCATTGTCCTGTATGACGAGCACTGGAAGAAAGGCGTCATCGGCATCGTAGCCTCACGCCTGACGGAGATTTACTTCCGTCCTACCGTTGTGCTGACACGTAACGGCAACCTCGCCACAGGCTCAGCACGCTCAGTGGCTGGATTCGACATCTACTCGGCTATAAAGAGTTGCCGTGACATCCTGATGAACTTCGGCGGACACACCTACGCTGCCGGACTCACCTTGAAATGGGACGATGTCAAGGAGTTCCGCGACAGGTTCCAGAAGTATGTCGATGAGCACATACAGCCGGAGCAGACAGAGGCAATGCTGAACATCGATGCCGTAATCGACTTCAAGGACATCACCAAGAAATTCCACAACGAAATAAAGAAATTCTCACCGTTCGGACCGGGCAACGAGAAGCCACTATTCTGCACGAAGAATGTCTACGACTTTGGCACCAGCAAGGTCGTCGGACGCGAGCAGGAGCACATCAAGCTGGAGCTCGTCGACTCGAAGTCTAGCAACGTGATGAACGGAATAGCTTTCGGTCAGAGTGAGTCGGCACGGTACATCAAGTCGAAGCACAGTTTCGACATAGCCTACACCATCGAGGACAACATCTTCAAGCGTGGTGCCGTCCAGCTGCAGATAGAGGACATCCGCCCGACTGAAAACGTTGAAAACTGATACATTGGACAAATACCTTGAGATTCTTCACAAGTACTGGGGTTACCCCGACTTCCGCGGTATACAACGGGAAATAATCGAGAGCATCGGTTCGGGCAACGACACGCTCGGACTAATGCCTACAGGTGGCGGCAAGTCGCTGACGTTCCAGGTTCCGGCATTGGCACAGAAGGGAGTATGCATAGTCATCACTCCCCTCATCTCGCTTATGAAGGATCAGGTCGACCACCTTCGGCAGAAGGACATCCCCGCTGCGGCAATATACTCAGGAATGCGGCACGACGACATCGTGTCAACACTGGAGAATTGTGTTTTTGGTGGTATAAAACTACTCTATATATCGCCTGAAAGACTTGGCTCCGAGCTCTTTCAGGCTAAGCTAAGCCATACCAAGGTGAGCTTCATTACCGTTGACGAAGCCCACTGCATAAGCCAATGGGGCTATGACTTCCGCCCGTCTTACTTGCAGATAGCCAAAGTCCGTGAACTTGTTCCCGACGCGCCGATACTTGCCTTGACAGCCACGGCAACGCCTGAAGTCATCGACGACATTCAGAAACAGCTGGCTTTCAAGAAGGAGAATGTCTTCCGCATGAGCTACGAGCGCAAGAACCTTGCTTACGTTGTGAGGAATACCGAGGATAAGGAGACCGAGCTGATACACATCCTGAAAAGTGTCGGCGGCTCAGCCATTGTTTATGTCAGAACCCGCAAGCGCACCCGTGATGTAGCCCGGATGCTCGTCGAGAGCAACATATCGGCGACATGGTATCACGCAGGACTCGACCCCGAGGTGAAAAGCCAGCGGCAAGAGGACTGGCAGAACGGCAAGACACGCGTCATTGTGGCAACTAACGCCTTCGGAATGGGTATCGACAAGCCCGACGTTCGGCTCGTTATACACCCCGATGCGCCATCGTCCATAGAGGCTTACTTCCAGGAGGCGGGACGTGCCGGACGGGACGGGAAGAAGAGCTATGCCGTGCTGCTCTGGAACCATCGTGACGAGCATACCCTGCGCAACCGTATAGACGCTACCTACCCTTCTAAGGATTATATCCGGGATGTCTACGAGCACCTTGCCTATTTCTTTGAAGTCGGAGTCGGCAGCGGACAAGGCACGACATTCGAGTTCAACATCGAGAAATTCTCCCGCGTTTACAAATACTTTCCGCTGAATGTCAACTCTGCCCTTGTACTCCTTCAACAAGCAGGCTACATAAACTATGACCCTGAGCCTGACACATCGGCACGGGTTATGTTCAAACTGACACGCGACGACCTGTACCGCCTTGAAAACCTGCCAAAGAACGAGGATGCTGTGATAACTGCATTGCTGCGTGACTACGGCGGACTGTTCACCGACTATGTTTATTTCGACGAGAGCATGATTGCCAAGGACAGCGGACTGTCTCGTGAGGCAATCTATCTTGCCTTGAAATCCCTCAACGGCAAGCACATCGTCAGTTTCATTCCCAGAAAGAGCACACCTCTTATAAGGTATGCCGTCGACCGTGTGGACGGGAAAGATGTCATTTTGTCAGAGGACATCTATGACAAGCGCAAGGAGCAGTTTGCCAAGCGAATCGACGCGATGATAGACTACATGAAGAACGACGACGAATGCCGTAGTCGCCAACTTTTGCGCTATTTTGGCGAGACTGACGTCAACGATTGCGGGCTGTGTGACGTCTGCCTGAGCCGCAAGCACGAGAAGAAGAATGGAACAGCCGATATTCGTCAGGCTATCCTCGGATTCCTTGCCGACGGAAAGCAACATTTCATCAATGAGCTGTACAAACTTGACTTATCCGGCGACGCGGTTGACAAAGAACTGGAGCGGCTGATTCAGGAGGAGATTGTCGAAATTGACAACAGTTATATCCGAAAGAAGAAATAAAAAGTGGAATAATCAAGGTATGGATTAAATATAGAACGAGTACAGGCACAAAAAAAAATCGGATGTCATCACGACGTCCGATTTCCAAAAACAAACTACTTAAAAACTAATCTACTAAAACAAATCAAAAAAATATCTTTATGTCTATGTGTTCTATCTTATTCTTTCTGATTGCAAAATTAGCTATTTCTATAATAATCTGCAAATATTTTCCCCAAAAATTACGGATAATTTCACGATTAGTAACAAAAAAGGGGCAATTTTTTAGATTGCCCCTCATATTTGATAACTTGACTTTGCAAATATTACATAAATCGACTTTGCTAAAATCGGCTTACATCATACCTGGCTGGCCTGCTGGAACAGCTGGTTTCTCCTCAGGCTTGTCAACGATGAGGCACTCAGTTGTGAGGAACATACCAGCGATAGAAGCTGCATTCTCCAGAGCTACGCGCTCAACCTTAGCCGGGTCGATGACACCTGCTGCACGCAGATCCTCATACTTCTCAGCGCGAGCGTTGTAACCGAAGTCGCCCTCACCGGCGCGAACCTTGTCGACAACGACTGCACCTTCGCCACCTGCGTTAGTGACAATCTGGCGGAGAGGCTCCTCGATAGCACGGCGAACGATATTTATACCGGTCTGCTCGTCAGCATTCTCACCCTTCAGGCTCTCAAGTTCCTTCTGGGCGCGGATGTATGTTGTGCCACCACCGACAACAACACCTTCCTCTGTAGCTGCACGTGTAGCGCAGAGAGCATCATCAACGCGGTCCTTCTTCTCTTTCATCTCAACCTCTGAGTTAGCACCTACATACAGTACTGCAACTCCACCGGCGAGCTTTGCAAGACGCTCCTTGAGCTTATCCTTGTCGTAAGAAGATGTAGTGTTGGCAATCTCATTCTTGATCTGAGCAACACGGCTCTGGATGCTCTCTTTAGCACCACCACCGTCAACGATAGTTGTGTTATCCTTGCTAACGGTAACCTTCTTGGCTGTACCAAGCATCTCAAGTGTAGCCTTGTCGAGTGTCAGACCCTTGTCCTCACTGATAACGGTACCACCGGTCAGAACAGCGATGTCCTCAAGCATGGCCTTACGACGGTCGCCGAAGCCAGGAGCCTTGACAGCGCAGATCTTCAAGCCTGCACGCAGACGGTTGACAACGAGTGTTGTCAGAGCCTCTGAGTCAACATCCTCAGCGATGACGAGCAATGGACGACCACTCTCGGCAGCTGACTGCAGAATAGGCAGGAAGTCCTTGATGTTAGAAATCTTCTTATCATAGATAAGGATGTATGGGTTCTCCATAACGCACTCCATCTTGTCAGTATCGGTTACGAAATAACCTGACAGATAGCCACGGTCGAACTGCATACCCTCGACAACGTCAATATGGGTGTCACGGGTCTTGCTCTCCTCGATAGTGATGACACCATCCTTAGTAACCTTGCGCATTGCGTCAGCGAGCAGCTTACCAATCTCAGGATCGTTGTTGGCTGATACGGTAGCGACCTGTTCAATCTTATCGTAGTTGTCGCCAACGACCTCAGCGTTGTTCTTGATGTAGTCAACGACCTTGGCAACAGCCTTGTCGATACCACGCTTCAGATCCATTGGATTTGCACCTGCAGCAACATTCTTAAGACCCTCATTGACAATAGCTTGTGTAAGGATTGTAGCTGTTGTTGTACCGTCACCGGCATCGTCGCCAGTCTTGCTTGCAACACTCTTTACGAGCTGTGCACCGGTATTCTCGAACTTGTCCTCGAGCTCTACCTCCTTAGCGACTGTTACACCATCCTTAGTGATCTGTGGAGCACCGAACTTCTTCTCGATGACTACGTTACGACCCTTAGGGCCAAGTGTAACCTTCACTGCGTTAGCCAGCTGGTCAACGCCACTCTTAAGCAACTCACGTGCTTCTGTATCGAATTTAATTATTTTTGCCATTTTATGAAAATCTTTGATTAATCCACACCAAGCCTCCCCCACGGGGAGGATGTTTGATTACCAAACTTGAATTAAGTGAGGATGTAAATTTACTTTTATATTTACTTATGTCATTAGATACCTCCCCTTAGGGGAGGTTTGGCGGGGATTTCTATTCCCCTTACTTCAGAATTGCCAATACGTCACTCTGACGCATGATAAGATACTTCTCGCCCTCATTCTCGAGCTCTGTGCCGGCATACTTGCCATAGAGCACCTCATCGCCCTCTTTGAGAACCATCTTGTCATCCTTAGTACCCTCGCCGACAGCGATGACCTTGCCACGCTGTGGTTTTTCCTTGGCTGTATCAGGAATAATAATTCCACCTACTTTTTCCTCAGCTGGTGCAGGAAGTACCAGCACTCTGTCTGCTAATGGTTGAATTTTCATAATCTATTGTTGTTTTAAAATTTTACGTTTTCGCCTAACACTATACGAAAACCGTGCCAATATCTGCCGAAACACGATTTTCAACTCTTAATAAATCCTAATTGACAGAATTGGCAAACCATGACTGACAACATTGGCAGTAGGTGCGGCAGCCTCTGAATCTGCAAATATAGGTGCAACGATATCCGAATAGCCGAGTATAGGGGCGACGATTTCCGAATCGTCGAGTAAAAATCTAAGGGGATGCCTCGAAGAGGCTGAATTTCCAGTTTAGCCTCTTCGAGGCAATGATAATCATTCCAAATTAATTCTCAAAAAGATTGCAGACAAGGCACAAGAAATGCATAAACGCCTTATATTCAGTCACTACGTAATATGTACGGAGGGGCTGAACGCACTGCGTTAGTTCATCATTGGTGTGACGAAGGTTCGAAGACCGTCGCTCCTACAATAACTGAACTCTACATTGTCAAAGCAGAAATGTTACAAATGTTGCATTGTTGCATGTTGCATTGTTGCAATAAGGGATTTCGATGTTCGTTAGTGTATCTTGGAGTTGGAAAAGTAACAAAGTAACGGTAACAAAGTAACAAATTCGATTTTGCAAGAAAGATGATTTAAAATTGAAAATAAATACGACAAATAAATAATAGTTTAATATATAATAAATTTTATAATAATATATAATATATTATATATTATTATAACTATTGTTACTCTCTTTTTCTTAACAAGCCTCTGTGTCTTAGAAAAGTGAATTTGTTACTTTGTTACCGTTACTTTGTTACCTTTGATTTTTCTTATTGCAACAATGCAACATGCAACAATGCAACAAATCTGTCTGTCAGAATTGGTCGCAAAAAGAAAATCGGCAGGCCCAAATCCCTCTCAAATACCGATGCACGCTAATGATTAACTTGTGTTAACATTTTACTTAACCCGCAACTCTTGGAGAAAGCAAATAAATGTATTAACTTTGTGCTCAAAATAGAAACGAGCGTGAAATGAGCAGTCCAAATATTATTGAGCACCTGACAAAGACCATTGAGGAGCTGTCGACCGAGGAGTCGATGAAAGGCATTTTCCACGAGCACCGTGACGGCGACCCGCTGCCTTCAGGACGTGAGCTAGAGGAGATTATAGACCTGTCGAGGTCGGTTCTGTTCCCCGGTTATTACGGCGACTCGAATGTCAACCAGAACACCATCCGCTACCACATCGGCGTGAACATGGAGCGATTGCACAAGTTGCTCACCCGCCAGATCATGGCTGGTCTGCTGTTCAATCAGGACTGCCACTGCGCACAGCCGCTGGAGGAGCAGAGCCTCTGCAAGAGCAACGCCGAGACAATAGCCCTCACCGTACTGCAACGCTATCCTGAGATTCGCCGCACGCTGAGCTCCGATGTCGAGGCTGCTTTCGAAGGCGATCCGGCAGCAATCAACGAGGGTGAGGTCATCAGCTGCTACCCTGTCATCAAGGCGCTGACAAACTACCGCATAGCCCACGAGCTCTACCGTGAGGAAGTGCCGCTCATTCCACGAATGATTACCGAACTCGCCCATTCAGAGACTGGCATCGACATCCACCCTGCCGCAACAATAGGACGCCATTTCACCATCGACCACGGAACGGGTGTGGTTATCGGAGCTACCTGCATCATCGGCGAGAACGTCAAGCTCTATCAGGGTGTAACACTCGGAGCAAAGAGTTTCCCTCTCGACGATAACGGCAAGCCAATAAAGGGTATTCCACGTCACCCGATCATCGGCAACAATGTCATCATCTATGCCAATGCGACAGTTCTCGGACGAATCCACATCGGCGACGGCTGTGTTGTTGGCGCCAACGTATGGGTCACCCGTGACATGAAGCCGGGCACAAAGAAATACAAGACCGAGAAGACCGACAAACTCGATATGTTCTTTGAAGAGGGAGGAGGAATATGACAATGCAAAATGCAAAATGCAAAATTCAAAATTATGATTACCTTTGAAACGAGAAAGGAAAGCTATCGAATAATATTTGGATTTTGTGAAATGCATGAGTAATCACAATTTTGAATTTTGAACTTTGAATTTTGAATTAATGGAAGAATTCCAAATTATCGCCAAGACCTTCATGGGACTTGAGCAGGTGCTGGCACAGGAGCTCACAGAGCTTGGCGCCAACAACATTGAGATAGGACGCCGAATGGTGTCGTTCACCGGAAACAAGGAAATGATGTACCGTGCCAACTTCCAGTTGCACACGGCAATACGAATACTGAAGCCTATAGCCCGCTTCAAGGCACGCTCTGCCGAGGACATGTACAACGAGGTGCGCAAGATCGACTGGAGCAAGTATATTCTGCCGGGCAAGACATTTTCGGTCGACTCAGTGGTCTACTCCGATGATTTCCGCAACTCACGGTTCGTGACATACAAGGTCAAGGACGCCATCGTCGACCAGTTCCGCGAGAATACCGGCAAACGCCCGAACATCTCTGTTTCGAATCCTGACATTCGTCTGAACATTCATATTGCCGAGGATGATGCCACATTGTCACTCGACTCGTCAGGTGAGAGTCTGCATCGCCGTGGCTACCGCCAGGAGTCGGTCGAGGCTCCGCTGAATGAGGTGCTAGCAGCAGGAATGATTCTTATGACAGGCTGGCGCGGCGAGACCGACTTCATCGACCCGATGTGCGGCTCTGGTACTATTCCTATCGAGGCTGCGCTCATAGCACGCAACATCTCGCCGGGCGTGTTCCGTAAGGAGTTCGCCTTCGAGAAATGGCCTGACTTCGATGCCGACCTCTTCGACGAGATTTACAACGATGACTCACAGGAGCGTGAGTTCACACATCACATTTATGGCTACGATGCCGACATGAAGGCTGTCAATACGGCACGACTGAATGTCAAGGCAGCAGGTCTGTCGAAGGATATAACCATCGACCAGCAGGACTTCAAGGACTTCACACAGCCGAAGGAGAAGAGCATCATCGTGATGAACCCTCCTTATGGTGAGCGCATCTCAACCGACAATCTCCTTGGCACTTACCGCATGATCGGCGAGCGTTTCAAGAATGCGTTCAAGGGCAATGAGGCGTGGGTTCTCTCCTATCGTGAGGAGTGTTTCCGTGCCATCGGCTTGAAGCCGTCAATCAAGATACCTCTTTATAATGGCTCGCTGGAGTGCGAGTTCCACAAGTACGTCCTCTTCGATGGCAACATGAAGGACTTCCGCCACGAGGGTGGCATCGTCAAGACCGACGAGGAGAAGAAGGAGATGGCGCAGAAGCACCGTTTCAAGAAGAACCGTGAGTTCAAGCAGCGCCTCGATGAGGAGGAGAACAATGAGGAAGGCGACATCCGCAGCTTTAAGTTCCACTCGTTCAAGGAGCCTGACGGTCGCCGTCCACGCATCGGCCGCCATGATGATGAGCACCATTTCAGCCGGTCGAAGGAGGGTTACAAGAACAAGTTCCGTGACCACGATGATGACGACCGCTCTTTCAAGAAGGGCAAACGTTTCGGAGACAAGGGTGGCAAGCGTTTCGGTGACGGCAAGCGTTTCGGAGGCAAGGACCGCCGTGGTGGCAAAGGCCGCCGCTTCGACGATGACGAGGATTAACTGATAGCCTCAAAGAGGCAAAATCTTAGTAACCCCACACAAGGGAGTGAAACGACCGCAGTGTGGGGGACAAGGGGACATGGGATACTCTGTTAACTCCGTGCCTCGAAGAGGTACAACAACACGCAGTGTGTATGATTTAGTTCATACTGCTATTGCGAGTCTCCGACTCACGGAGCCATTTTTCTGCGCTCTGCTACCACCCCCACTCTGCGCTCCGCTTGAGTGGGGTTACTGAAAGTTCAGCCTCTTCGAGGCTAGTGTGACACAAATGAACTAAATAAAATTGAGGTTATAAGCCATAACGCATTATATAGATAATGAAAAGAAGTACATACACAAGCATACTATTTCTCATAGCATGCCTTATCAATTCAACGGCAGCAATGGCACAGGAGAAGCAATTCACTCTTGAGGACCTGAACTTCGGAGGTGTCAACGCCTACAAGTTCTATCCCGAGAACAGGTACACCACATGGTGGGGCGACCGCCTCATACGCCAGGAGCTCGACTACTGCGCCGAGGTGAACAAAGCCAATGGCAAGGAGACAAAGATTGTCGGTCTCGACGAGATTAACAAGGCGGCAGGACTTGCCGACTCACTGCTTATCCGCCACCTCTACAACGCCACATTCCCTTATGCCGACGAGCCGATTATCAGTGTCGAGAACACTAAGGAGCACATTCTTTATAACTTCAAGACAAAGAAAGTCGTCTGGCGTTCCGGCGCACTCAACACCGACCAGAGTTTCAACGTCTATGGCGATGAGAAGCAGAGCTCAGAGTGGAGTCCGGCATCACGTGCCACAGCATTCGTTGCCAAGGATCAGCTATATGTCGTCGATGGCAAAGGCAAGATGGTGAAACTCACCGAGGACGGTTCCCGCAACATCGTTTACGGACAGAGCGTACACCGTGACGAGTTCGGCATCAACGGCGGACTGTTCTGGAGTCCTAAGGGCAACCGACTCGCCTTCTACCGCATGGATCAGTCGATGGTGACAGACTTTCCACTTGTCGATATTCCGGAAGTCGACTGGACACCAAAGCCTGGGCAGAGCCGCATTGCCACACCGGCACCCGAGAAATACCCTATGGCTGGCGAGACTAGCCACAAGGTAACTGTAGGAGTTTACGACCTTAAGTCCGGCAAGACCATTTACCTTAAGGCTGGCGATCCTACCGACCGCTATTTCACTAACATTGCATGGAGCCCTGACGAGCAGACCATCTATATGTTCGAGCTCAACCGCGACCAGAACGACTGCCGTCTTGTCAGTTATAATGCCACAACAGGCGACAAGATTGCTGAGCTCTACCGTGAGACCGACGCCAAATATGTCGAACCCCTCCACCCTATCGTCTTCCTTCCGTGGAACTCCAACGAGTTCGTTATGCAGAGTCAGAAGGACGGCTACAACCACCTATACCTATTTAATAAGGACGGCAAGGAGCTGAAGCAGATTACCAAAGGCAAATGGGTTGTGATGGATATGCTCGGATTCAACACCAAGCACCACAGCATTATCTATGAGAGCAACGAGGCAAACCCTATCCAGCAGAACGTTTGGATTGTGGACATCGAGACCGGCAAGCGTGCTCTGATGGACAACTCAGGCAAGGGCTGGCACAACGGCTCTATCAGCACAAGCGGACGATACATCCTCGACAACTTCTCTGAGCCTACCGTTCCACGCAAGATTGCCATTGTCGATACCGAGAATGGCAAGTGCACCCAATATCTCACTGCCGCAGACCCATGGAAGGGCTACAACCAGCCCGAGTTCAGCACTGGCACCATCAAGGCTGCCGACGGAGTTACAGACCTTTATTATCGTCTTGTAAAACCGGTGAACTTCGACCCGAAGAAGAAATATCCTACAATAGTATATGTATATGGTGGACCTCACGCCCACAATGTCGATGCACGCTGGCACTGGGCTAGCCGCTCATGGGAGACCTACATGGCTCAGAAGGGCTATGTGCTCTTCATCCTCGACAACCGTGGCAGTGAGAACCGTGGCAAGGACTTCGAGCAAGTTACCTTCCGCCACCTCGGTCAGGAGGAGATGAAGGACCAGATGAAGGGTGTCGACTTCCTGCGCACCCTGTCGTATGTCGATACTGCCCGCATCGGTGTTCATGGATGGAGCTTCGGCGGATTCATGACTATCTCACTGATTACTAACTATCCTGACGTCTTCAAGGTTGCCGTTGCCGGTGGCCCTGTCATCGACTGGAAGTGGTATGAGGTTATGTATGGCGAGCGTTACATGGACACTCCGCAGACTAACCCCGAGGGCTATCGTCAGACTTCATTGCTCTACAAGGCTAAGGACTTGAAGGGCAAGCTGCAAATCATCATCGGACTCAACGACCCTGTTGTCGTTCCGCAGCATGCATTCTCTTTCCTCAAGGCTTGCATCGCCGCCGGCACTCAGCCCGACTTCTTCGTCTATCCTGGTGAGCCCCACAACATGCGTGGTCATCAGTCCGTCCATCTGCATGAGAGGATAACACAGTATTTTGAGGATTATCTAAAGAACCGTTAAATATGAAGATCTTATTACTTGGAAGTGGAGGGCGCGAACATGCTCTTGCTTGGAAGATTGCTCAAAGTCCGAAATGCTCTAAATTGTATATTGCTCCAGGAAACGCGGGCACTAACAGCGTAGGTGAAAATGTTCCTATTGGCGTTAATGAATTCGACAAGCTGAAGGATTTTGCAGCCAGCCATGACATTGATATGCTGGTAGTTGGTCCAGAGGTACCATTGGTTGGCGGTATTGCCGACGAATTCAAGAACGACCCACGGACAAAGGACATTCCTGTCATCGGTCCTAGCAAGGCTGGTGCCGAGCTCGAAGGCTCAAAGGACTTTGCCAAGGGATTCATGAAGCGTCATAACATTCCGACAGCCGCTTACGAAACATTCGACGGCACAACGGTTGAAGAGGGACTGAAATTCCTTGAGACACTGCAGCCACCTTACGTTCTGAAAGCCGACGGACTGGCAGCCGGTAAGGGTGTGCTCATCGTTCCGACTCTCGAAGAAGCGAAGAAGGAATTCAAGGACATGCTCGGCGGTATGTTTGGCAATGCCAGCGCAAAGGTTGTCATTGAGCAGTTCCTCAGCGGTATCGAGTGCTCAGTATTCGTTCTGACCGACGGCGACCACTACAAGATTCTGCCGGAGGCAAAGGACTATAAGCGCATCGGCGAACACGACACTGGTCTGAATACCGGTGGTATGGGTTCCGTTTCGCCAGTTCCATTCGCAACTAAAGAGTGGATGCAGAAGGTTGAAGACCGCATCATCCGTCCGACTGTCGAGGGACTGAAGGAAGAGGGTATCGACTACAAGGGCTTCATCTTCTTCGGACTTATCAATGTCAATGGCGACCCGATGGTTATCGAGTACAACTGCCGCATGGGCGACCCGGAGACCGAGACCGTTATGCTTCGCCTGAAGAGCGACATCGTCGACCTCTTCGAGGGTGTTGCCAATGGCGACCTCGACAAGCGTCCTATCGAGTTCGACGACCGTGCAGCCGTCTGTGTCATGCTCGTCAGCGGCGGTTACCCACAGAAGTATGTCAAGGGCTATCCTATCACAGGCATCGACAAGGTTGAAGGCTCTGTCGTCTTCCATTCCGGCACTGCACTGAAAGACGGACAGGTTGTCACTGATGGCGGTCGTGTCATTGCTGTCTCTTCTTACGGCAAGGACAAGGAAGAGGCTCTGCAGAAGTCGTTCCATGAGGCTCAGAAGATTGAGTTCAAGGACAAGTACTTCCGTCGTGACATCGGACAAGACCTATAGTGAGTGAGGAATGTTGAATGTTGAATGTTGAGTGTTGAATTTTCAATGTTCAATGTTCAATGTTCAATTCCAACATTCCACACTCCACATTCAACATTCAATATTAGAAAAAAGGTGGAGAAGCAAGTATTTGCATCTATAGAACACAAGCGTTTTCAGAATAAAGTTGCGGAGAGTCGCTGGTCGGCTCTTCGCACTAGTATTATTGCCCTGGTCATCTGGCTGGCGGCAGGACTCCGTACGTTTGAGCCGAACATCGTTATCAGCTTCGTTTGCATAGCCATGACGGCTATAATGATGGGGCAGCTCAACAGCACCAATGCCCTCATCCGCATCTACAGCCGAATGATAATGTGCTCCTATCTTGCCATCACGTCAGTGGCTACATTCCTCTTTGCCGACATCAGTCCGGCACTGGTAACGCTCTGTGCTGCCATCTGTTACACCTTCCTTTTCCGCTGTTATCAGGACAAGAACTCACCCGGCTGGATTTTCTATGCCTATCTGGCACTCGGCTTGGCAAGCGTCTTCTGGGTTCAGGCGTTGTTCTTCCTGCCTTTCCTGTGGATAGTCACGGCTACCAACCTGCTGGCAATGAACTTCCGCAATTTCATTGCCTCATTGCTTGGCGTCATTACCCCGTATTGGTTTACATTCGCGTGGTATGCATTCACTGACAATGTGTCAGCATTTGTCGAGCATTTCACCAATATCATTTCATTCGGACACATAGCCAACCTCAGCGTTCTGACGACCCACGAGCTGGTAACCTTTGCGTTCATCATTTTGCTCGCCGTGACGGGAATGCTCCATTTCGCCAACAAAGCCCATCAGGACAATATCCGCACGCGGTTGCTCTATGAGACATTCATAGCAATCGACACCCTGACACTTGTCTTCATCATTCTCCAGCCACAGCAGTTCCGGTTCCTTTATGGTATACTCGCTGTCAACACAGCCCCGCTTATCGGTCATTTCATTGCCCTCACCCATACCAAGTGGACCAACTGGTACTTCATCATCCTGCTGGTTCTGGCTGTCGTAATCTGTGCTTACAATATATGGATACCATAAGCGCATTCCTTCTCAACTACGGCTATTGGGGAATGCTCATCGCCGCATTCATCGCCGGAAGTTTCTTTCCATTCTCGTCCGAGGCAGTCATGCTAGGACTGCTTGCCGCCGGACTGAAGCCTGTGCCACTGGTTATCTATGGTACAATAGGCAACGTCGGTGGCTCATTGTTCAATTATTTCATAGGCAGTCTCGGCAAACTGGAGTGGGTCGAGAAGTATCTCCATGTCAAACGGGAATCACTTGTCAAGGCACAGAAGTTCATGGGTAACCACGGAGCATGGATTGGCTTTTTCGCTTTCCTGCCAATCATCGGCTCTGCCATAACCATCCTTCTAGGCTATACCCGTGCCAATAAATTCATCTCTTTCTTGTCGATTACAATCGGCAAACTACTCCGCTACATTATATTAATGGGCAGCGTAGGACTATTGTTTAATTGAAAATTGAAAATTGAAAATTAAAAGTTCAATGCTCAAAATTCAATGTTCAAAGTACAAAATTATGAAGTAAACATAATTTTGAATATAGAATTTTGCATTTTGCATTGAATTCACTACCTTTGCACCAAATTATTTCGAAATAACATCATTTTAAATTTAATAATGAAACAATTTAAGTTAGTGGACTGCATTGTCGGATGGGTTGTGTTTGCCATAGCCGCATTCGTCTATTGCTCGACCATTGAACCGACAGCCTCTTTCTGGGACTGCCCTGAGTTCATCACAACAGCCTACAAGCTTGAAATTGGCCACCCACCTGGGGCACCATTCTTCATGCTTACAGCCAATCTCTTCACACAGTTTGTCAACGACCCGACACTTGTTGCCAAGATGGTCAACACGATGAGCGCCCTGTTGAGTGCCACCTGTATCATGTTCCTCTTCTGGACAATCAGTCATCTGACACGTAGACTCATCGTCCGCGACGGCGACACTCCTACACTGAGCAAGGCAATCGCCATCGAGGGTTCTGCCCTTGTCGGTTCGCTCATCTACTGCTTCAGCGACACATTCTGGTTCTCAGCTGTCGAGGGTGAGGTTTATGCTTACTCGTCAGCCTTCACCGCCGTTGTGTTCTGGCTTATCCTCAAGTGGGAGGAGCATGCCGACGAGCCTCACAGCGACCGTTGGCTGGTGCTCATCACCTACATGACAGGTCTGTCAATTGGTGTCCACTTGCTGAACTTGCTGTGCATACCGGCTATCGTATTGGTATTCTACTATAAGAAATGGCCTAATGCCAACCTCAAAGGCTCTATCATCGCTCTGCTCATCTCGTTTGTACTTGTTGCAGCCGTGCTTTACGGAGTCGTACCGGGCATTATAACCGTCGGCGGCTGGTTTGAGCTGTTCTTCACCAATACCCTTGGCATGCCTTTCAACACTGGTACGATTATCTATATCATCGTGCTCATTGCCGGAGTACTCTGGGCTATCTATGAGACCTACACCAACAAGAGCGTAAAGCGTGAGAATATCGCCTTCCTTGTTGCCGTAGCCCTGCTTGGCATCCCGTTCTACGGCTTTGGCTGGGGCGCATTCTTCACCGGTGCAATCGTTCTTGCCATTCTTTGGTTCGTTCTCAAGAAGTTCAAGAACATCATCACATCACGTGTCAAGAACACTGCCCTGCTCTGTATGCTCATGCTGATGATCGGCTATTCATCTTACGCCCTCATCATCATCCGCTCTACAGCCAACCCTCCAATGGATCAGAACTCTCCTGAGGACATCTTCACTCTCGGCAACTACCTCAGCCGTGACCAGTATGGCGACCGTCCACTCTTCTACGGACAGGCTTACACCTCACAGCTCTCTTACCATCCGGTTGGCGAGGGCATGCAGGCTCCTGACGTTGAGAATGGCGCCCCTATATACGAGAAGAAGGAGAAGGCTAACCCTAACGAGCCTGACTCATACTTCATTCCTACTCATAAGGACAAGTACAAATACGCTGAGAACATGCTGTTCCCACGTATGTATGACCAGGCCCATGCCAACGAGTATGAGTCTTGGATGGGTGGAGTCGACAAGCGTGATGCCGGCGACGGTGTAGAGATTCCTACACAGGGCGAGAACATCCGTTTCTTCCTCTCTTATCAGTGCAACTTCATGTACTGGCGTTACTTCATGTGGAACTTCTGCGGACGTCAGAACGATGTTCAGGGCAATGGCGAACTCGAGCACGGCAACTGGATTACCGGTATTCCGTTCATCGACAATGCCATGTATGGCGACCAGAGCCTTCTGCCTGATGAGCTTAAGGCTTACGATCCTGTAAAGAATCCGACCGGAAACAAGGGACACAATGTCTATTATGGACTGCCTCTGCTTCTTGGTCTTATCGGACTCTTCTGGCAGGCATTCCGTGGCAAGCGTGGCATCCAGCAGTTCTGGGTAGTATGCTTCCTGTTCTTCATGACCGGACTTGCCATCGTATTCTATCTGAACCAGACACCGAGTCAGCCACGTGAGCGTGACTACGCTTACGCCGGTTCTTTCTATGCCTTCGCAATATGGTGCGGACTTGGAGTAGCAGCCATCATCGACTGGCTCAAGAAGCTGAAGATTCAGCCTGTAGCTGTAGCAGCCGTTGTCTCTATCCTTGCCCTGTTTGTTCCTATTCAGATGGGCTCGCAGAACTGGGACGACCACGACCGCTCTAACCGCTACACCTGCCGTGACTTCGGACGCAACTATCTGATGAGCCTTCAGCCGAAGAGCAACGCCATCATCTATACCAATGGTGATAACGATACCTTCCCACTCTGGTACAACCAGGAAGTTGAGGGTCAAGGCACTGAGTTCCGCGTCTGCAACCTCAGTTATCTGAGCACCGACTGGTACATCGACCAGATGCTCCGTCCGGCTTACGACTCTAAGCCAGCTCCTATAACATGGAAGCGTCTGGAGTATGTAACAGGCACTAACGAATATGTCCGTGTCAATCCGGATATGAAGGACGACATTGCCGACCTCTATAAGAACTATCCTCAGCAGGCTAAGGAAGTATTCGGCGACAACCCATACGAACTTAAGAACATCCTTAAGTACTGGGTTCGCAACGACTTCTCGCCAAAGCAGAAGGAGATTCTCAAGCAACTCTACGGATTCAACTCCGACGACGAGATGCGTCAGGCTCTGAATGTCATCCCGACAGACACCCTCTATCTAACCGTCGACAAGAACGCTGTCCTGAAGAGTGGCATGCAGATCAACAAGGATTCTATCCCTGACCGCATGGTTATCTCACTTGCTGGTCACAGCTCTCTCATTAAGTCTAACCTGATGATGCTTGAGATGCTCGCCAATGCCAACTGGACTCGTCCTCTGTACATTGCGACCACCGTTGGCTCCGACGCTTACGCCGGACTTGCCGACAACCAGTTGCAGGAAGGATTGGCTAACCGTATCGTTCCTTACAATGTCGACCCGAACAATAACATCGATGTCGACAAGACCTACGATGCTGTCATGAACCGCTTCCGCTTCGGTGGATTGTCTCGTCCGGGTCTCTACATCGACCAGACAGTTATGCGCATGTGCTACACTCACCGTCGTCTGATGGCTCAGTTGGCACTGGCTCTTATCCAGAAGAACGACAAGGGTCGTGCCCTGAAGGTTCTCGAGAAAGCCGAGAAGGAAATACCTTACTACAATGTTCCAGCCAACGCAATGGCAGGCGACATGAGCATCGCTCAGGCTTGGTATCTCCTCGGCAAGAAGGACAAGGGACGCAAACTTGCCGACCAGCTCTGGAAGACTGCCAGCCAGTACCTCAACTATTACTTGAGTCTTGGCGACCGTGGCTTCAACATGAGTATGGACAATTGCAGAGTACAGCTGGGTTATGTCATGACCAACCTTCTGAAGATTACCGAGCAGACAGATCCTGACTGGTGCTCTAAGCAGCAGGCTTCTTACAGTCAGTTCATGAACCGCTACCAGCTTAAGGGCGGTAAGATGAACTAACTCGTAGACTATACTTCATTAAATATTAATGTGTAAATATCATCGGGGATTTCCCCGGTGATATTTATGCGTTATAATTAATACCATCAATAAAACATTTATAATAAAATAAACTAAACGCAGTGATAATTGAGCAACCAGCCAAATGGCTAAGGTGGATTTATCCCCATGCACTATGGAGAATGGACAAGAACGAACATGCGGTTTACCTTACGTTCGACGACGGTCCCATTCCTCAGAGCACGCCCTTTATCCTCGATACCCTTCGCAAGTTCGGCATCAAGGCTACATTCTTTATGGTTGGCGACAATGTCCGCAAATATCCTAAACTTTATGAACAAATTGTTGCCGAAGGTCATCAGGTAGGCAACCACACTTTCCATCATCTCGGCTCATTCAAGCACTGGGCTATCACCTACGGGTATGACGTTCAAGATGCCAACGAACTTATCCACTCCCATCTTTTCCGTCCGCCTCATGGATGGATGCGCCACGCCGTTTATTGGTGGCTGAGCCGGAAGTTCACCATCGTTATGTGGGATCTTGTTACCCGCGACTACTCCAAATGGCTCACTGCCGACGATGTTGTCAACAACGTGAAACGCTATGCCCGCAACGGGTCTATCATTACTTTCCACGACTCGCTGAAGAGCATCGACAAGCTTCAGACTGCTCTGCCGGAGAGCCTTCAGTGGCTAAAAGATCAAGGGTATGAATTCAAGACTATCCCGTGAAATAAAAGCCGAGGCAAAACGTCTCGGTTTTTTTGCTTGTGGCATAGCGAAGGCTGAGCCAGTTGATGCCGACACACAGCGTCATGTCCGTGAGTGGGTAAGCAAGAAGGACTATGCCGGTATGGAGTATATGGCGAACAATCTGGAGAAACGCCTCGACCCCACCCTGCTTGTCCCTGGCACAAAGAGCATTATAAGCGTAGCCCTAAACTACGCACCAAAGGTTGTTATCGACGATTCTGATAACGACAAATATCATTTTGCCGCATACGCTCTCGGCAAGGATTACCATGACATTATAAAAAAGAGACTCCGATTACTTGCAAACAAGTTTAACTGGAAAGAACTCTCTGCCAACGAGACTACTCCCAACAGCACAGAAGATTCGGTGGCAGTCTTCCGTTGCTTTGTTGATAGTGCTCCCGTATTGGAACGTTACTGGGCTGTTCGTGCCGGACTCGGCTGGATAGGCAAGAACCACTCGCTTATTATTCCTCATGCCGGGACAATGTTCTTTCTCGGTGAGATATTCGTCAATATAGAACTGGAGTATGACAAACCGACACGGAACTTCTGCGGACGCTGCACCCGATGCATTGACTCCTGCCCAACCCACGCCCTTGCTACCGAACCTTTCGATGCCTCACTTTGCCTGAGCTATCAACTCATTGAGAACCGTGGCGAACTGTCGGAAACGGCAAAGGAGAATATGGGTGACACCATCTATGGTTGCGACCGTTGTCAGCAAGCTTGTCCGTGGAACCGTTTCGCCACACCAAATGACGACCCTGAAATGCAGCCCAGTGAGGAATTCTTGAATATGACCAAGGAAGACTGGCAGCATCTTGATATCGAGAAATACCGCCGCCTCTTTAAGGGTTCAGCCGTTAAGCGTGCCAAATATGAGGGTCTTATGCGGAATATCCATGCAGCAAGTGAAGAAGAAGGATAGCCATTTTCAATTTATATCCACTATAAAACAAATGGCGATATTTTGGTATACCAGAGCTACATCAGCCCTATCATAAATTCCTTCCCCCCAACGTTTATTTCCAGAGAAGTTGGCAATATCTCAATCTTTTTTATTATTTTTGCCGCATGAATACTATTGATTTCATCATTTTCCTTGTATTCACGGTAGGCGTGGTGCTGTTCGGATGCTCATTTTTCAAGAAAGGCTCATCGGCTGATGAATTCACGTCAGCGGGTCGTTCGTTGCCGGGGTGGCTGGTAGGCATGAGCATCTTCGCCACTTACGTCAGTTCAATAAGTTACATAGGCTATCCGGGTAAGGCATTCGCAGGAAACTGGAACGCCTTCGTGTTCAGCCTTTCCATTCCAATAGCTTCTTTCTTTGCTTCGAAATACTTCGTACCATTCTACCGAAATAACGGAAGCATATCAGCCTACGCATTCCTCGAAGAGCGTTTCGGGCGATGGGCACGCATCTACGCATCAGCTTGCTACCTACTGACGCAGATAGCAAGAATGGGGTCAATCCTCTATCTGCTTGCATTGCCGATGTATATCCTAATGGGATGGAATATCCACTTGGTTATAATAGCAACAAGCGTTGCCATCATTCTCTATTCCATGCTCGGAGGTATCAAGGCAGTCATTTGGACAGATGCCATTCAAGGATTCATCCTTATAGCCGGTGCACTTTTATGCCTGATTCTCTTGCTTGCAGGAATGCCCGAAGGTCCGAAGCAAGCCATCGACTTAGCAATCAATTCGCCGGAAGGAAACAAATTCTCACTAGGTTCTTTCAGTGGAGACGTCACGTCAAGCACATTCTGGGTATGTCTTATTTATGGCATATTCATAAACCTGCAGAACTATGGCATCGACCAGAACTATGTCCAGCGCTACCACACGGCAAGGGACATGAAAGCCGCAAAGTTCTCTGCACTCTTTGGCGGATACCTCTTTATTCCGGTATCAGCACTTTTCTTCCTTATCGGCACATTCCTCTATTCTTACTACACAGCCCAGCCAGGCTTGCTGCCACAGTCGATTGCAGCCAAGCCCGACTATGTATTCCCCTACTTCATTGTAAACAGTCTTCCGGTAGGACTTCGCGGACTGCTCATCGCCTCCATCTTTGCGGCGGGCATGAGCACGGTAGCCACAAGCATAACGAGCAGTTCCACTATAGTGCTGTCCGACTATGTCAAGCCTTACTGCAAACAGCTTTCCGAGAACACTCACCTGGTAATACTGAAAGCATCGAGTGCTGCCATTGGAGCCTTGGGAATAATCGTTGCACTTGCCATGCTGAAAGCCGAGAGCATTATCGACGCATGGTGGACTCTCAGCTCTATATTCTCCGGGGGAATGCTCGGACTATTCCTGCTAGGCTATTGCGTGAGGAAAGCACGGAAAATCCAGGCAATCGTCGGCACTGTCTGCGGAGTCATCGTGATATGCTGGATCTCACTCGCCAAGCCTCTCAACCTTCCCGGAATCCACCTGCATGAATATCTGGCTATAGTTCTCGGCACAATGACGATATTCATTGTTGGATTCATACTCACCACATTAATTCCCAACAAGAAGAAAGGCTAATGTTTTAATGTGTATTAAAAAATCAGTGTCATTGGTAAGTTGAATTTTAAATTTATTACCTTTGCATCTCGAAATCAAGATAACACGATAAACGACACATATTTAAGGAGAAAACAAACACTTGTCATGAGAAAACATATTATCTGCCTGGCATTAGTCCTGATGGCTTTAATGCCTTTAACGGCAGCAAGCAGTTCACAATCACAACCAAACGTTCAAGAGGTTCAGATGCAACAGCCAAAGGCTCAGCCTGAAGACCCGGCAACAAAGAAAGCCGACGAAGAGGCATCCAAGGCTGAAGAGAAAGCCGACAAGGCTAGTCCTGACGGCGATGCATCAGCCAACGCAACCGAAGGCGATACCATGACCGACGACATGATTAAGGATGCCGTTGACCAAGGCGCAGCCGACGAAGACAAGCCTGCAGCACAGCCCGGTCAGGAAGAGGACATGGGAATCTACAAATCTCTGAAAACAAAGTTCATCGAAGGTAATGCCGGATTCATGTCGCTGGTAGCACTGGCACTGGTCATCGGACTGGCATTCTGCATTGAGCGCATCATCTACCTGAGCCTTTCAGAGACTAACGCCAAGAAATTCATGGAAAACCTAGACAGCAAAATATCATCACGCGACATCGAAGGAGCCAAGGATCTCTGCCGCAACACCCGCGGTCCTGTCGCTTCGATATGCTATCAGGGACTGGCAAGAATCCACGAGACACTCGACGACATCGAACGCTCGGTTGTCAGCTACGGTTCTGTACAGTCGGCTAATCTGGAGAAAGGCTGCTCATGGATAACATTGTTCATCGCAATGGCTCCGTCGCTGGGATTCCTCGGAACAGTCATCGGAATGGTAATGGCATTCGACCAGATACAGGCAGCCGGCGACATCAGCCCGACCATCGTTGCCGCAGGTATGAAGGTGGCACTTATCACAACCATCTTCGGTATCATCGTTGCACTTATCCTTCAGATTTTCTACAACTACATCCTCTCGAAGATTGAGCATATCACAGCACAGATGGAGGAAAGCGCAATAACACTGCTCGACTCAATAGCCAAATACAAATTAACAGGGGAGCAAAATGAGCAAGCTTAACCTCATACATCACAAGACAGGCGGACAGAAAGGCTCGAAGCGCAGGCCGACAGAGAAAATATCACAGACTGTGCTGTATGTCATTATCGGCATATCGGCAGTGGTATTTGCTCTGTTCTACCTCGTCGGCTACAATATGCAGTCGGTCGAAGACCCTAGCTTCAATGCCCCACTGCTTACCGATGCCTTGCTTATCCTCATGATGCTGTTGCTCGTCGTAGCGGCAGTCATTGGCATAGCAGCTGTCTGCATCGGACTCCGCAAGCGTGACCCAAGTGACAAGGTAGTCAATGGTGTGCCCGCAGCCAAGATCTCGACGATAACGTTCGGTGTCACATTCGTGCTGTTGCTGGTAACATTCATCTTCGGGTCGACCGATACAATGATGATCAACGGACACCAGTTCAACGATGTCGTCTCACTCAAGCTGACCGACATGTTCGTCATGACATCTATCGTAATGATTGTCCTGGCGGTCATTGCAGTCATATTCGGCTACACACGATACATCAGAAAAGGAAAATAAACAGAATATTCAGGAAAGGAAATATAGCAGATGTTCGGTTCAATGTTTGGAAGGAAGAGAGACCACAGGGTGCCGGGGTTGAATACCACCTCGACAGCCGACATCTCGTTTATGCTCCTTATATTCTTCCTCGTCACGACTTCTATGGATGCCGACAAAGGCATTACCCGTGAGTTGCCGCCTATCGACAAGAAATCGGAGAACACCCCGACAAATGTTTCAAACGACAAGACTCTCAGACTACATATCGACAATGACGGACGGCTGTTCTGCAATGACCGTCCGATGGACGTTTCGTCACTGAAAGACAGTGTTGAGAATGTGGTAAACCGTGGTGGAAAGGAACATGTAATACAACTGCGGACGGAGCGGAACGCATCTTACGATTCCTATTTCCACGTCCAGAACGAAATAGTGGCAGCCTACAACGACATAAGGAACCAAAAGGCTGAGCAAGCCTACGGCGAGCCTTACGAGGAACTCAACGAGGAACAGAAGGAGACAATCGTGAAAGCTGTGCCACAAAGAATATCAGAAACCTACGTTGAGGAAGGAGGCGAGCAATGAGCATGTACCGCCATAACAGCCATGAGGTGCCGGGACTGAACACCAGTTCCCTGCCTGACCTTATATTCAGCGTGCTGTTCTTCTTCATGATTGTGACCCACATGCGCAAGGCAAACGTCATGGTGAAGTACAAGGTGCCTGCCGGAACCGAGCTCACAAGGCTGACCCGCCACTCGGCAACCAATTATATATATGTAGGACCGCCTATGGGAGCACCCGAAGGCAGTGCGCCCGAGATTCAGCTCAACGATAAGATTGTAACCGTTGCGGCTATGGAGATGTTCATGAAAGACGAACGGAAGAACATCAGCGATGAAGACCGTGCCAACATGGAAGTGTCAATCAAAGCCGACAAGGACACGAAAATGGGCATCATAACCGACATAAAACAATCTCTGAGAAGAGCAAATGTTTTGAAAATTAATTATTCTGGAACTACATTACATAAGGAGAATAGCGCAAATTAGCTGTTTTTTGTTTCAATTTAGAATAATAATCGATAAAACTCTTGCTAATTTGGAATCTTTGTTGTAAATTTGCACCAAACTTAATCAATTCAAATGGCACATAGAAGTTTAGACAAATTAGACAAGAAGATTCTTCACCTCATATCAGAGGATGCAAGAATACCATTCCTGGAAGTTGCCAGGGCGTGTAATGTAAGCGGAGCAGCCATCCACCAGCGCATTCAGAAGCTGACGAATTTAGGCATTCTGAAGGGTTCACAATTCGTAATAGACCCGGAGAAGATAGGTTATGAGACCTGCGCCTACGTTGGACTTTATCTTAAAAATCCAGAAGACTTCGACGATGTTGTCGAGGCTCTGAAGAAGATTCCAGAGGTCGTTGAGGCACATTATACAACAGGTGGTTATGACCTGTTCATAAAGATTTACGCTATCAACAACCATCATCTCCTTAACATCATCCACGACAAGCTCCAGCCACTGGGACTGAGCCGAAGCGAGACTATCATCTCGTTCAATGCCGTTATCGACAGACCTCTGCCTATCGTTGACTCTGCATTAGACGAGCCGAAGGATGAAAAATATAGTGACAATTAAACAACCGAATTGTAAAAGGGCATCTTTTATGCTCTGATTCGGTATCTTTTAGCTTGTAAAAGGGTATCTTTTAGACTCTAATTGGGTATCTTTTACAAGCTAATTTGTCGTTAACAACAATTCGATTGATTATCAAGTAGTTAGGAGCTACATAAAAAATCCGCGTAACCTGATGTAATATTTACATCTGATTACGCGGATTTTTTTATGAAATAAATATTACTTGTTCACCTGGAACTTTGTATCGCCATCCTTGAAGAAAGCATTGATCTGGCGTGCAGCTGCAATACCGGCATTGATGTTAGCCTCGGCAGTCTGTGCACCCATCTTCTTAGGTGTTGAGAAGTAACGACCCTCGAACTTCTGGAAGTCAGCGTCAGCATCAGGCTTGATGTCGGTGATGTACTTCAGGTCAGGACGGTCGGCAAGAAGCTTGAGCAATTCAGGCTCATTGATAACTTCCTTACGGGCTGTGTTGATGAGAATGCCGTTCTTCGGGAGCTTATTGACTACCTCGTAGTTGATGCTCTGACGAGTCTCGTCGGTTGCAGGGATGTGCAGAGAAACGATGTCGTTGTTCTCGAACAAGGCGTCACGGCTCTTGGCAGCGTGAACACCCTGAGCCTCGATCTTGTCGGCAGACACGAACTCGTCGAAAGCACTTACCTCCATGCCGAAGCCTTTGGCGATACGCGCTACGTTGCGACCTACATTACCGAAAGCGAGAATTCCGAGGCGCTTGCCCTTCAGCTCAGTACCGGCCTTGCCATTGAAGAAGTTACGGACGGTATAGACGAGCAGACCGAACACGAGCTCAGCCACTGCGTTAGAGTTCTGACCAGGGGTATTCTCAACGACGATGCCCTTCTCCTTAGCGTAAGCAGTGTCGATAGAGTCATAACCGGCTCCGGCACGAACTACAATCTTAAGGTTCTTGGCGGCATCGAGAACTTCCTTTGTTATTTTGTCTGAGCGGACAATCAGAGCGTCGGCGTCTTTTACAGCGTCGAGCAACTCGGCATTGTCGGCATATTTCTCAAGGAGCACTACCTCATGGCCTGCTCCCTCGAGTTCTTTCTTTATGCCTTCCACTGCTGCTGGAGCGAAAGGCTTTACTGTTGCGATTAATACTTTCATAATGAAAAAGGAAAGAATCTTGATTTAACTTTTAAACTACCCACCTCACCTGTCTTAGGTGATTAAACACCTCCCCTTGGGGGAGGCTTGGTGGGGAATTAGGCTTTTGGGCTTTGGCTTCTTCCTAGTTCTGAGCCTCGAAGTCCTTCATTGCCTGGACGAGAGCGTTGACACCCTCGAGAGTCTGGGCATTGTAGCAAGAAGCACGGAAACCACCAACTGAACGGTGACCCTTGATACCAACCATGCCACGAGAAGTTGCGAACTCGAGGAACGGCTTCTCCAGCTCCTTGTACTCGTCGTTCATTACGAAGCAGATGTTCATCAGTGAACGGCTGTTCTCATCGACAGTACCACGGAAGAGCTTGTTGCGGTCGATCTCGTCATAGACGATGCGAGCACGCTCGTGAGCACGACGGTCCATCTCCTTGACACCACCCTGAGCCTTGCACCAACGCATGGTCTCAAGCAGTGAGTAGATAGGAACTACTGGAGGAGTATTGAACATAGAGCCCTTGTCGACATGAGTGCGATAGTCAATCATTGTAGGCAACTCACGTGGTGCCTTGCCCAGCATGTCGTTCTTCAGAATGATTACTGTGACGCCTGCCATAGCCATATTCTTCTGTGCACCGGCGTAAATAGCGGTATACTTGGAAACGTCGACAGGACGGCTCATAATGTCGGAAGACATATCGGCAATCAGAGGAACCGGAGCGTCAATATCCTTACGCAACTCTGTACCGAAGATTGTGTTGTTGGTGCAGATGTGCAGATAGTCAAGGTCTGACGGAATATCCTTTATCTCCGGCAGATGGGTGTAGTTATCGTCAGCTGAAGAAGCGACCTCAACGACATCGCCGAAGAACTTAGCTTCCTTCATAGCCTTCTTTGCCCATGTACCCGAGTTTACATAACCGGCTTTCTTGATGAGGAAATTGGCAGGAATCTGCATGAACTGCAGGGAAGCACCACCACCAAGGAAGATTACTGAGTAGCCCTCTGGAATGTCGAGCAGTTCCTTAATAAGAGATACTGCTTCGTCGACTACAGGCTTAAAGTCAGGGGCACGGTGGCTTATCTCCATAAGAGAGAGACCACTACCATTGAAATCCAGAATCTGCTTTGCGGTGTTCTCGATAACCTCACGAGGAAGCATCGACGGACCTGCATTAAAATTGTACTTCTTCATCTTTATGCTTATTTAAGTTCGATATTTCTTTATGTAAAGGTAAGTTATTATTTTATCACACTTAGGAAGTGTTCGGTTTACGACTGCGAAATTACACTTTTTATTTCAGATTCCCAAATAAATACGCAATAATTTAGTTAATATTGAATTAATAAGAAACAGATTGCAGTAATTGCAATATATACCGAACAAATGTAAAGTGCAGATTAATTCATTTAATTTTTTACTTCTTCGACTATTGTGCGCAGACCTTTTATCTTCTCATTGCGTGTCTGGCGGAGTACCTGGCGAAGCTTCTGACGGGGTATTGCAGCGTAAGCGTAACGCTCGAAAACATCTATCCTGCCAATGTCCGAGCCTTTCAGTCCGCCTTTCTTGCAAAGGAAGCCTACGATGTCGCCTTTGGATATTTTATCCTTTTTGCCTTTACCTATATATATAGTAGTCATCCGAGGCTGAGGTACAGGCAGGGATGTATCGTCGTCCTTAAGCTGGTATTCGGCTACTGAGGCTGTCGCTTCGTCGTTCACGTCATTCTTTTCATCTGCATTACCGCCTTTGCTGGCATATTCCGGCAGTGTCTCACCCGGCGAGAGTATGAAGAATGCCCTACCCTGCTTGTTCCATCGCGCAGTTCTGCCCGTGCGGTGGATGTAAGCATCTTCGCTTTCCGGAATGTGATAGTGGATGATGTTAGTGATGTCGGGTATGTCGAGACCACGGCTGGCTAGGTCGGTACACACAAGGATGTTGGCTGTTCCGTTGCTGAAGCGGTAGAGAGCCCGTTCACGACTTTGCTGGTCGAGTCCGCCATGGAACAGGCTCACGGTGAAACCTTTGGTTGTGAGGAATTCGGCTGTGCGCTCAACGGAATCACGGTAATTGAGGAACACGATGCTGCTAGTATCTCCCAATTCCAGTAACAGGCGAGCCAGTGTTTCCAGTTTGTCCTTATCCGGACTTGCCACTGTATATACCGTCACACGGTCGGAAGTGGCTTCCTCTTTAGGCAGGAAGTCGAGGCGCTCGGGTTCGAAGCCGTCACGGAGGTAAGATGGTATTTCCTCGGCATCAGTTGCGGAAAGGAGTATGTGGCGCTCGGTAAACGGAAGCTTGGAAATAATGGCGCTCATCTCGTCCTGGAATCCCATCTGGAGCATCTTGTCGAACTCGTCGATGACTAATGTCTTGACGTGATCGACATTGATATTGCCTTTGTCTATATGGTCGTTGAGACGTCCGGGGGTAGCGAAGACTATCTGAGGACGCACGGAACGGAGCTCACGATGCTCATCCATAGTGGGCCGACCGCCATAAAGTGCCATTGTGCGGAGTCCTGTTCCCATGCTTTTCAATACATTTGCTGACTGAAGAGCCAGCTCACGACCGGGCAAAAGGACTATTGCCTGGAGTTCGTCGGACTGGGCATCGAGCTGAGTCGACAACGGAATGAGGTAAGCGTAGGTCTTGCCAGTACCCGTAGGCGAGAGTATTACGATGTCACGGGAGTCGTTGAGTATGGCTTTGCAAGCAGCCTGCTGCATGCCGTTAAGCTGCAGTCCGAGTTTATTTATGAGTTCGTTTGTAGTCATGTCTTATCTTGTCTATCTCGTCAAATTTCTTACCCATGTTGAGGTTAAGATATATTGTGTAAAGAGGTGAAATCCAATTATCCTGACGGTCGGGAGCCAGTGTGCGGTACTTCTCCAGATATGGCAGTGCCTTGTTATAAAGGTCGAGTATCTTCTGGCGGTTCGAGCGCATAACCTGCCGTTCCTTGTCGAGCTTTATAGCCATATTGAAGTAGGCAAGCCCGGCATTATAATATGCGTCGGCAAGGGTCTCGTCTTCCTTTATAAGTTTATCGCAGATGTCTATGCATTCGTTATAGCGTCCCATGTTGAGCAGGACGGAACTCTTGGCATAACGGTAGAATTGGCTTGTCGGGTCAATAGCCAATGCTCGGTTGACAAGGGCGAGGGCGGAGTCATTCTGCTCGTGCTTGTCATAGTATTCCATAAGTCGGGGGAAGAAGAATGGGAATTTGGGGTATCGGGCAAAGCCTTCACGCAGACAGCGGAGGTAGTTCTTGGAGTCGCTGTTGAGGGCGTAAGCCTCAGCCTCATATTGAAGGATAAACGCCAACTGTGTAGTGTCTCGTTCGGCAAGCTCGTGATGACGCATTATCATCTCGGCGGAATCGAGTTTGAATCCGCAATACATGGTCCAATAGGCTGCGCTGACTACCATTGTGCTTGCTGTGTCAAGGCGTACGCCGGTGAATATCGGCTGTTTTGGCAATGAGATAAAATGGTTGAAATATTCGCTGGCACGCTTATAGTCTTTCTTGTTGACGAAGTAAACACCGCCATAATAGAGGTTCGGCATGATGTTTCTCAAGTATTCAGCATTATGGGAACGATATTTCGGATGAACACGCCCGTCCTCGTCAGGACGCATGTCCACTGAGTCGGCTGACTCGGCTGCGCTGAATATTTTCCTTGTCGTGGTAAAGAATGCCAGTGTATCGTATTTCTGCTTAAGGTATAGTTGCTCGTTGCCTTGCTCGTATTGCGCCGTCAAGGACTCGACAAGCATTTGCCATACCTTTATATTATTCCTTTGGGCGGAGTCCTGAAGCTGAGTCCTGAGAATAGACTCTGCCTTGTCAAGGTTCTTGCCGCTCTTGATATAGTCCCGCGCCTGGGACAATTGCTTCTTTTGTGCTGATGCAACAAATGGCATCAGTACAACGGAAACCAACATTAATATCTTTATTACGAAGTTATTCATTATCCTATCTTACAGTCTCTTGTCTTATCATCGGCAGAAGGTCGCTATTTCCTGACGAGTTCCTTGAGCTCTTCTGCCTTGTCGGTTTTACCTGTCATCATATAGACCCGGTATAGTGGTGTCACCCAGTCGACTTGCTCTCTGTGTGGATCCATCGTCTTTACCCGTTCGAAATAGCCTCTAGCCTCAGCCAGAAGCGCATCGGTCTTTTTCTTGTTGTCCCACTCAGTCTCCTTGGTCGAGCTGTTGTCAATGTCTATAGCCAAGTCCATCAGGCATACACCTATATTATATACCACCGGCACTCTCTTTGGGTCAAGGTTGTCGGCATGCTTATAAGCATCGGCAGCTTCCTCCCATCGCTTGGCACGCATTGCCGTTTCGCCTTTCAATATCCAAGGAATCGGTGAATTGGGGTAATGCTGCAATTGATTGTCTATGAAGTTTTCAAGATTGAAACTACGGTTGTCATGACCATAGAACTGCATCAGCCATGCGAAATATGTACCGTTTGACGGGTCGGAACGGTATAAGGCGGAGAGCACGGAAAGGTATTTGACCGAGTCTTCGTGGTTCACCATCTGGTCGTGCATGCAGCGGGCTTTTATCTCAGCGGCATCCTGTGCTATGTCATCGTCCTTCATTGCAATGTCGGCAAAGCGGTCAGCCGACTTGTAATTGCGGGCTAGCAACTCTGCCTGGGCTATGTAAAAAGCTGCAAGAGATGTCTCGTCGTCACCCTTTTCATCTTTCAGCAAAGGACTTTCCGAAGCTTTGAGGTACAGCTTCCAGGCATTTTCTCCGTCCTGACGATAATGATGGGACGAGAGATAGAGCCCTGCGTCTATAAGCAAAGGGCGGAGGGTTGACAAGCGCTTATGGTTGTCCTCATCATGGCGGAGTTTGACAACTCCTTTTCCATCTGGCTTTCTGTCATTCTCATCGCTTTTCAAACTGTAATCGACACAGTCCATAATATTACGGAAATACCGAACGGAATCGCTGGCTGACTGGTTCTGTATCTCATAATAAATATACTGGGCACGCTGACTCATGCGCTCAGCTTCTTTCCTGTAATTGACATCCTGGGCACTAACTGTCAAGGATAAAAGCAATAATATGAATGCAGAAAGGACTTTCCTCATAAGCGTCAATAAATAAAAATCCCTCCATACGGGCAATAGACATGCGTGCATGGAGGGATTATTGGGTTAAATATTAATATCCGGCGTAACTCTTTGCTTCCTGAGTCTTAGGGTCAGTCTCGCCATAAACGAAGTAGTAGCAGCTGTAAAGACGTGCTGCATACTTTGACTTCTGCGACTGGTCCTTGTCAAGAGCCTTAGCAGCCTCATAGTACTTGATAGCGTCCTGGTAAACAGGAACGAACTGTTCCTTAGCTGCCTTTGACAGTACTCCCTTGATCTTGTCAAGACGAGCCTGTGCATGATAGAAGTAGCAGTCACCGATTGTTGCATCGATGATAAGCTTACGCTGCTCGTCAGGAGCATTCTCGAGAGACTTCTTCAGTGTCTCAGCTGCCTCTTGATACTGGTCGTGCTGCTCCTGGAACTGTCCCTTAACAAGCAGGGCGATGAAGTCTGTCGGGTGCTTTGCAAGACGGTCGTCAACAAGCTTTTCAGCCTCATCAGCCTTTCCAGCCTGAGAATAAGCGTCTACAAGGTTTGCGAAAATGCTCTGGTTGTCAGGGTTCTTTTCATAGAGAGCCTTACACTTCTCAACAAACTTAGTTGTATCCTCGGCGGTCTTGAGCTGTGCCTTCATAGCAGCAAGCATAATGTTGAGGGCGTTCTCACCATTAACAGAGTCGTTGACTGCCATGCCTGCATACTTCTCTGCATTGCTCCAATCCTGATCCATGTAAGCCATGTAACCAGCGAAGAAAGCTGCATTGAGGTAGTTAGGATCCTTTGCTGGGTCAGTCTTAACCTCAGCGAACATTGGGTCGTCATTACTTGTGATATAGTAGCTCAGCAAATTGAAAGCCTTCTTGTTGTCCTTGCCCTGATAGAAGCCACCGGCATTGATAAGATAAGGACGAAGCTGATACAGACGAACAGCATTGATCTTGCCGAACTTTGGCTTTACCTTTCCCTTTGCATTAGGAAGCTGGTCGTACTTGTTGCACTCACTTGCAGCTGTGAAAGCTGTAGCAAGGGCATCATACATAGCAGCCTCATCACCCTGCTGGGCAGCAACTTTCTTGCTCTCGCCATTAAAAGCGTCAAGAGCGAGGTCAACGACCTTGTTGTAAGCAGTAGCCTTCTCAGCATTGTCAGCCAACTGTCCAAGGCTAGACTCAACAAGCTTTGAAGCTTCTGAATACGACTGCGCTTTAAGGATAGCCTTAAGAGCGTCGCTGTTTCCAGCGAATGCGGCTGATACTGAGAGAAGCATCAAAGCCGCAACCATCATCATTTTTTTCATTTTCAGGTAATTTTTATAGTTAAATTGTTTTGTGGTTTAATCGAAATCAACAGGAGCGTCGGTACTGTCATTAGACTGTGTATCTGCATCCGAGTTGTCAGCGTTGGAAGCCTCAACATTTGAAGCATCCTCAGTTGAATCTTCTGCAGTATCCGCTGTTTCATCAGTATTCTCAGAATCAGCGCTAACGGTATCGCTCTTTATCTCCTCATTGGTCTTTGCCCATGCCGCACGGCTTTCTTCCTCAACCTGAGCTTCAAGTTCAGAACTCATAACCTTGCAGACACTTGCAATGACATCATTCTTCTTTGTAAGGTTTATAAGGCGCACGCCCTGAGTTGCACGACCCATAACCCTGCACTCAGCAACAGCAAGACGGATGACGATTCCGCTCTTGTTGATAATCATAAGATCGTTATCATCGGTAACGTTCTTGATAGCAACAAGCTTACCAGTCTTGTCAGTTATATTGAGAGTCTTGACACCCTTGCTGCCACGGTTGGTCTTACGATAGTCTTCTACCTGCGAACGCTTGCCGTAACCTTCCTGTGAAACAACCATAACGGTTTCCTTCTCTGGGTCATTAACGACAATCATTCCGACGACCTCGTCCTCACCGTCTTCATCAAGAACCATTCCCTTTACACCGGTCGATACTCGACCCATAGTGCGAACCTTATTCTCATCGAAACGGCAAGCACGACCATTGCGGTCAGCAAGGATAAGCTCGTTATGACCATTGGTCAGGCGGACATCAACGACTTCGTCACCTTCATTGATGTTGATGGCGATGATACCCTTCGAGCGAGGATTAGAATAAGCACGGAGGCTTGTCTTCTTAACAAGACCACGCTTTGTAGCGAACACTACGAAGTGGCTATCCAGGAACTCATCATCAGCTCCACTACGCAGACGCAGGCAAGCATTTACAGTGTCACCCGGCTCTAGCGCAAGCAGGTTCTGTATAGCACGTCCCTTAGAATTCTTATCACCTTCAGGAATATCGTAGCACTTCATCCAGTAGCAACGTCCCTGACGGGTGAAGAACAGCATTGTCTGGTGCATTGTAGCCGGATAGATGAACTCTGTGAAGTCCTTCTCACGAGTACGTGCGCCCTTTGCTCCTACTCCGCCGCGAGCCTGCTCACGGAAATCAGACAACGGAGTACGCTTGATATAACCGAGATGACTTATAGTGATAACGACAGGGTCATTAGGATAGAAGTCCTCTGCATTGAACTCATGCTCATCAGGAATAATCTCAGTACGACGTGCATCACCATACTTATCCTTAACCTCAATAAGGTCATCCTTCATTACTTGCTTGCAACGCTCCGGGTTATTGAGGATCTCATTCAAGTCCTCAATGGTCTTCATCAAGTCGTCATACTCAGCATGGAGCTTGTCGACCTGCAGACTTGTCAGCTGACCGAGACGCATATCAACGATAGCCTTCGACTGAATCTCATCAAGTTCGAAACGCTTCTCAAGATTGCGCTGGGCATCAGAAGGAGCCTTACTTGCACGGATAATCTTAACTACCTCATCGATATTGTTGACAGCGATAATCAATCCTTCGAGGATGTGAGCACGCTCCTGGGCCTTCTTCAAGTCGAACTTTGTGCGGCGGATAGTCACCTCATGACGGTGCTCGCAGAAGTACTTGATGCAGTCCTTAAGAGTAAGCAGACGAGGACGACCGTTTACCAGTGCGATACAGTTGACAGAGAAGGAACTCTGCAATGCAGTCATCTTGAATAACTTGTTCAGAATGACATTAGCATTAGCATCACGCTTGACATCAACAACGATACGCATTCCCTGACGACCGGTCTCATCGTTAACGTTGGATATTCCATCAAGCTTACCTTCCTTAACGAGGTCAGCGATATATTCAATTAGCTGTTGCTTGTTGACTCCGTAAGGAATCTCTGTAACAACAATCTTATCATGCTGCTCACCAGTCTCAATCTCAGCCTTTGCACGCATAATGATACGTCCACGACCGGTCTCGTAAGCATCACGAACGCCCTTCAGTCCATAGATATAAGCGCCAGTAGGGAAATCCGGAGCCGGGATATACTTCATCAATCCATCAATGTCAATATCAGGATTATCAATATAAGCACAGCATCCATCTATAACTTCATTCAGATTGTGAGTCGGGATATTAGTAGCCATACCCACAGCGATACCATTTCCGCCATTAACCAGCAGGTTAGGAATCTTTGTAGGCATAACTGACGGTTCCTTCAGAGTATCATCGAAGTTGTTGACCATATCGACAGTATCCTTATCGATGTCGTCCATAATATGTTCACCCATCTTTGACAGTCGGCACTCCGTGTAACGCATAGCAGCAGGAGAGTCACCATCAACAGAACCGAAGTTACCCTGTCCGTCAACAAGTGTATATCGCATGTTCCAGCTCTGGCCCATGCGCACCAACGCACCATATACTGAACTGTCGCCGTGTGGGTGGTATTTACCAAGCACCTCACCAACGACACGAGCACATTTCTTATATGGCTGGTTGCTGAAGTTTCCTATTCCGCGCATACCGAAGAGTATACGGCGGTGAACAGGCTTGAATCCATCACGAACATCAGGGAGAGCACGAGCAACAATCACCGACATACTATAGTCGATGTAGGAGCTCTTCATCTCCTCCTCGATGTTGATCTTCATAATCCTGTCCTGATCAATTGTCTTGTTTTCGTCCATTATTTATATAGTTGTTTTTTGTTCCTTGCTTATCACACACAGACTAAATGGACTCCTTTCGAGCCACATATTTTCAAGTAAAAATCGCCGTAAATGCCATTTATTTGCGTTCTAAACGGTTTTAGGGTCGATTTCAAGGTGTAAAATTACTAAAAAAATATGATACGAAAAAACGTCAGAGGGCAAAGAAATGTGTTTTAAAGATACTTTAACGGTTAGCGTTCCACATTATATATTATAGCTTCCGACAACCAACCATTCGCTGATTATCCTACAACCATCATCCACTGATTGCTAAAAAGAAAAATTCCGTGCTATCCCAAGGCAATTATTACCTATGATAACACGGAATATTTTATTTACGCCAAACAGCTACAAAGAACTTTCGGCAATAGTTTCTAAATTTAATTCGGTATTATTTCTTGCCGCCCATTCCCTTGTAGCGCTTGTTCAGACCGGCAACAACCTGATCGGTAATGTCAAGAGCATTGCTTGCATAGAGGATATTGTCGCCCTGCTTAGCGAGGATAAGAGAGAACTTCTTGTCCTTGTTATATTCTGCAAGGAAGTGGTGGATACTGTCAGAAAGAGCAGTGTTGTATTTTTCAACTTCCTTCTGATATTCAGAACCGAGGCGCTGCTGAAGAGCGTCACCCTCCTGAGCCTGCTGCTGAAGATTAGCCTGAATCTGCTGAGCCTGAGCCTGACTGTACTTATTCGACTGGATGCCCTGCTGGAAGTTAGCAGCTGCCTGCTGCAGACTCTGCTGCTTGCCCTGAAGAGTCTTCTGGATGTTTGCCTGCTTACCCTGCATGAGCTTCATGACATCCTTCCAGTACTGATACTGGCTCATGATGGTGTCGACCTCGACGTAAGCAATCTTCAAGTCAGCGTTGCTGTCGGCGATAGTGCCCTTAGCTTCCTTCTGGGTATCGTTCTTCTGTGGCTGATTGTTGCATGATGTCATACCCAATCCGAGCATCGCTGCAACAGAAATTGTGAAAAGAATCTTTTTCATTATCTAGTTATTATAGTTTTTTCATCTGGGGGGATGCTGCATAGAAGCATCTTATTCAACGGTGACCGGTTGCCTAGAAGACCTTTCTTCACGATCCTGGTCAAGCACGCAGTGAATGCCTTTGCTCTTCAAGTACTCATTGTCCTTGATATGCTGCGACTTCATCGTTCCACCTTTCAAGAGGATTACTCGCACCGACAATAAAGCTACTGCAATAGCAATTATTAACACGCTGACAAGGAATATCTTCACCATTTTTTGTAATTTTGCAATGAAATTACGTGCAAAGGTAAGGTAATTCGAACACAATACAAAATAAAATACATAAAAAATGGCAAACATTGAATTAAAACCAGCTCGTGTATTCGAGCAATTTGCTGAAATCAACAAGATTCCCCGTCCATCAAAGCACGAGGAGAAGATGATTGAATACCTCAAGAACTTCGGCAAGAAGCACGATCTTGAGACAAAGGTCGACGAGACCGGCAACGTCCTTATCCGCAAGGGAGCGACCCCAGGCATGGAGAACAAGCCAACCGTTATTCTCCAGAGCCACATGGACATGGTTTGCGACAAGCTCGTCGATGTCGACTTCGACTTCTCCAAGGACGCCATCCAGACTTACGTTGACGGCGAATGGATGCACGCAAAAGGAACCACCCTTGGTGCCGACGATGGTATCGGCGACGCTATCGAGCTTGCTATCCTTGACTCCGACGATGTAGAGCATGGTCCTATCGAGTGCGTTTTCACACGTGACGAGGAGACTCAGCTCACCGGTGCATTCGGCATGAAGTCGGGATTCATGACAGGCAAATACCTCATCAACCTCGACTCTGAGGAAGAGGGACAGATTTTCGTCAGCTGTGCCGGTGGCCGCAGCACCATCGCCGACTTCAACTTCAAGCGTGAGGACGCTCCGAAGGATTACTTCTTCTTCGAGGGCTCTATCAAGGGACTTAACGGCGGACACTCAGGCGACGACATTGAGAAGAAGCGTGCCAACGCCATTAAGATTCTCACCCGCTTCCTCTACAATGAGCAGGAGAAGTATGACCTCCGTCTTGCCCAGTTCAACAGCGGTAAGATGCACAACGCCATTCCTCGTGACGGAAAGATTATCTTCGCTGTTCCTGCCGACAAGAAGGAAGAGGTCAAGGCAGACTGGAACGTATTCTCAAAGGATGTTGAGGACGAGTTCCACGTAACCGACACCACAATGATTTGGAACCTGTCGTCAACCGATGCTCAGAAGGTTATGCCTAAGAGCGTATCTGAGAATCTCATCCGTGCCCTGCAGGCTGTCGACAATGGTGTCTTTGCGATGTGCCAGGACAAGGCTCTGGAGTGGATGGTCGAGACATCAAGCAATATCGCCAGCGTACAGAGCAGCGATGAAAAGGTTGAGGTCGTTTCCAGCCAGCGTTCTAACGTCATGAGCAATCTGCAGAACATGTCGAACACAGTAAAGGCTGCCTTCCAGCTTGCCGGTGCCGAGGTTACAACTACCGACGGCTATCCTGCATGGAAGATGAATCCTAACTCAGAGCTCGTGAAGATTGCTGTTGAGCAGTACCGCAAACTCTTCGGTAAGGATCCTGTTGTTAAGGGCATCCACGCCGGCCTTGAGTGCGGTCTCTTCTCTGAGAAGTACCCTGACCTCGACATGATCAGCTTCGGTCCGACACTCCGCAACGTTCATACTCCTGACGAGTGCCTGTACATCCCGACAGTCCAGATGGTTTGGGATCACCTGCTGGCAATTCTGAAGAACATCGACTAAATTCTATTCCCAACTAAACGGGAATTCCCCACCAAGCCTCCCCAAAGGGGAGGATGTTTGATTACATAAGGAAAATCAAACCAATACCCTTTTGGGAGGCTTGGATTTTTATTCTATTAATCAGTAGACAACCTAAACAAAAAGCCAACAATTAAAAACAAATCCTTACTTTTTTGCAATTCTATTGTTGGAAATGAAATCATTTTTGTATCTTTGCAATCGCTAAACCGAATTAGCTGAACAAAAAGAAATCAATCATCAAACTATATCAACAAATAAAAGGAAGATTTATTTATGAAAGCAACTGAAGTAGTTGAGAAACTTAAATTGCAGTTCCCCGGTCAGCCTGAGTACATTCAGGCAGTGTCACAGGTGTTAGGCACTATCGAGGAAGAGTACAACAAGCACCCAGAGTTCGACCGTTACAATCTAATTGAGCGTCTCTGCATACCAGACCGCATCATCAAGTTCCGCGTAAACTGGGTAGACGACAAGGGCAAAGTCCAGACAAACATGGGCTACCGCATCCAGCACAACAACGCAATTGGCCCGTACAAAGGCGGTATCCGTTTCCACGCATCGGTCAACGAGTCAATTCTGAAGTTCCTCGCCTTCGAGCAGACTTTCAAGAACTCACTCACCACACTGCCTATGGGCGGCGCAAAGGGTGGCTCTGACTTCTCACCACGCGGCAAGTCTAACAATGAGGTAATGCGTTTCTGCAATGCTTTCATGGACGAGCTTTTCCGTTATATCGGTCCTGACACTGACGTTCCAGCCGGTGACATCGGCGTTGGCGGACGTGAGGTTGGCTACATGTTCGGCGAGTACAAGCGCCTGACCCACAACTTCGTAGGCATCCTGACCGGTAAGGGACAGGAGTTCGGCGGCTCTCTAATCCGTCCTGAGGCTACAGGTTATGGTAACGTCTACTTCCTCAACGATATGCTGAAGACACGCGACATCGACATCAAGGGCAAGACCGTCCTCGTTTCCGGTGCCGGAAATGTTGCACAGTACACTATTGAGAAACTCCTGCAGCTCGGCGCTAAGCCTGTTACATGCTCCGATTCTGACGGTTATATCTATGATCCGGATGGTATCGACGAGGACAAGCTCGCTTACATCATGGAGCTTAAGAACGTTGAGCGTGGACGTATCAAGGAATACGCAGAGAAATACGGCGTCAAGTACGTCGGCAACGGTGCAAAGCCTTGGGGCGAGAAAGCCGACATCGCTACTCCTTGCGCAACACAGAACGAGATCAACGGCGAGGCAGCAAAGACTCTGCTTGCCAATGGTGTTGTCGCTGTCAGCGAGGGTGCCAACATGCCTTGCACTCCTGAAGCTATCAAAGCATTCCAGGATGCGAAGATTCTCTACTGCCCGGGTAAGGCTAGCAACGCCGGTGGTGTGGCTACATCAGGACTTGAGATGTCACAGAACTCTGAGCGCCTGAAGTGGACTGCCAAGGAAGTTGACGACCGCCTGCACGCTATCATGGACAACATCCACGAGAACTGCGTTAAGTACGGCACTGAGCCTGACGGATACATCAACTACGTCAAGGGTGCCAACGTTGCAGGATTCATGAAGGTTGCCAAGGCTATGATGGCTCAGGGAATCTAACAGATGTCTGACGACACTATTTGAATAAATACAAATTCTTTTTCCATACGGAAATAACAGAAGCAATAGTTACCTATTAACTCTGTTGTTTCCGTATGTTGTTTTTATACAGTTGATGGCTAAATGAAAATTGGGGAACAACCTTTTACAATGCAAAAGGGTATTACTTGCGTTGTAAACGGGTGTGTTTTACGATAGAAAATAATTTATTTTCAAATCGTTTTTAATTTATTTCTATTTAAAAATAAATTATTTTTGTTTATGAAAGATACCCTTTTACAACCCAAAAAGGTATCTGTTCTACTCCCGGTAAGCCCAAGACAGAATCTTATTAACCCATTTCAACGTGAAATGGAACCATCTGTAAGCGCTCACCTGCTTTCCTCCGAAACTCAAGATAAACTCCCTGTAGCGGTTGGCACGGAACGGCAGACCGACATTCATGAAGTAAATGTGGCGGCGTCCATCGTCGGCAGAAGCCTTTATGGCATGCCAAACAGTAAGCACATCGGGATGAATCACCGGATGAGACTTCCTTCGAGAGGCGACGAACCACAGATAAGCATTACTTCCTGAGTAAACGACCGCACTGCCTCCGATAACCTTCTCATGCCTCAACGTGACGTAGACCCGCCCGTATTGGCTCTTGGCAAGTTGCAGGAAGAAACTTGGAGACGGAATATAACGATGGAATTTGAAGCGATAGTAATTCTTCAGCATCTTATGGAATTCCAGAATCTCGTCGTCATTGTCAGCCTCACGGGTTATGATTCCTGCGTTATAGCCCTTGTCAATGTTACGAAGCAATTGCTCGGAAAGTCGTTCCTCCGGCGCAAGACTATGCAGGGAATTGTGAATATGAATCCATGAAATTGGAAAATAACCATGCTGTCTGAAGTCACGGTAGCCGAACATCTTTGACGAAAGGTCAGAGAATTCTATACAAAGACAAAGCTTGTTGTGGAACGCTTTGCCGAGAGCGCCGAGCATCAAAGGGAAAAGCACACGCTTTTCGGCATCGTTGCTATAGACGCCTTCGCCATAGACACGCCCTTGCGTGAACAGGTATGGCGGAATCCATGAGCCACGCCGCCAGAGGATTGCTAGCAGATGGGCGTGGACATTGTTCTTGTCATCTTTGACAACTATCATGTATGGGGTACAGCCGGAGACCTTTTCCAGAATATGAAACATCTCCGGACTATGGAACATATTCCTGTCAGACAGTTCCGGCAGGGCGTTTCCACCCTTTATTATGTCTACATGATAGTCACTCATAAGCAAAAATGTTTAGTCAACAAACTTGTTCAACTCGTCCCAAATGCGTTGGACGGGCAGACCCATTACATTGAAATAGCTGCCACGGATGCCTGTTACGCCGACGTAGCCTATCCATTCCTGAATGCCGTAGGCTCCTGCCTTGTCGAGCGGATGGTAATGGCTGACGTAATAGTCTATCTCGCTATCACTCAAGTCTTTGAATGTTACATCTGTCGTTACGGCGAAGCTACGCTCCTTGTCTGTAGCGGAAAGGGATACTCCCGTCACGACCTTATGTGTTTTACCACTCAATGCATGGAGCATTTTTCGTGCTTCATCATCGTCACGGGGCTTGCCAAGAGCTTCATTGCCAAGGATAACCATTGTATCGGCGGTAATAAGGATGTCACGAGGCTTAAGCATGTCTTTGTATGCCGACGCTTTCTCCTTACTGATAAACAGTGGAATGTCGACCGCACTCATGTCATCGGGATGACCCTCGGAGACGTGTGGCAACACCTTTATCTCGAAATCAAGGTCAAGTCCTCGCAGCAATTCCCTTCTTCTCGGCGAATTGCTTGCCAGTATTATATGGTAATCTTTTAGACTCATTTTATAGATAAGATTTTATCCCCAGAATATTTTTACCAGCCAAACGCTTTCGCGTCGCTGAGCCATTTGCCCTGGGCTTTCAGCACCTGCTCTATGACATCACGGGCGCAACCTTTTCCTCCTTCGTAATCGCTGACGTATGCCGATATTTCCCTTATTCCTGGACATGCATCCTTAGGGCAACACGGACAACCGGCACGCTTCATAATCTGGTAATCGGGGATGTCGTCGCCCATATAGATAACTTCGTCGTCGTGCAAGCCATACTTAGCAAGGAACTCATCCCATGTCTGTATCTTTACAGCGCAGTTCAGATAGATGTCCTCAACGCCGAGATAGCCATAACGCTTGCGGATCTCCTCATTGTGTCCACCAGTCATTATAGCCATGCGAATACCCATCTTGGCGGCAAGCTGAATGGCATAGCCATCCTTGATGTTTATCGTCCTTACCGGCTCGCCATTACCATCCATCTGGATTGTCGAGCATGACAGGACTCCATCAACATCGAAGACTATAGCCCGTATCTTCTTTAAATCATAGTTTATCATAACTCATCATCAAATCATCTCATCATCCAATCACCCAATCATCCCTTCCTCAGTGCCACCTGATGAATGGACATTGACAGACGTTCATAGATGTCTTTCTGCAATGGATTGTCACGCATCAGTGCTGCCTGAGCACGGATAACATTCTCGTCAAACCGAATTGCAGGACCTGTCTGGGCATCGGCGGGAGCCATTGAATGAACCTTTGCGGCTGTCTCGTCGATAAGTGGCAGCATCACGTCGAATGGTATACCATGATGTTCCAGTATCTCTGCACTCACCTCATAGCAATGGTTGGTGAAGTTACAAGCCCACACGGCTGCAAGATGCAGATAGCGTCGGTCGTCCGACGACAGTTCATAGACACGGTCGCTTATCGACGAAACGAGTTCATGGAGGGTCTTTGTGGCATAGTCGTCATTGCCCTCGATGAAGCAAGGTATGACCTTAAAGTCAACCTCACGGCTCTTCGAGAAGGTCTGCATAGGATAGAACACTCCATAATGTAGCGCCATTCCGTCGAAAATGCTCAGTGGCATTGAGCCCGCCGTGTGAATCATCAGCTTGTCGCTCTTGCCCCTGGTGACCTTTGGAATGACCTCGCCGAGAGCGCTGTCTTTTATAGAGAAGATATAAACGTCGGCATTGCTGACAACTTCCGACAGGTTGTCGGTAGCCGCACCGCCGATAAGAGTGGCAAGCTGCTGTGCGTGTTCCCATGTCCGACTATAGACCTGAACAATATCATTACCAGCATTTTGCAGTGCCTTACCCAGGTTTGTGGCGAGATTGCCTGCTCCAATCAATACTATTCTCATAACAAGGACAAAGTTAGTATAAAATTAAGAAAAACACAAAATAAAATCAATAAAAAAACGCCCCTACGTTGCAACTATTGTCACAATGCAGGGACGTTTCCTTTATTTAGTGTGTGTGATTATGCGAGTCCAAGGCTCTTCTTGATTGCTTCAATCTTCTCTGTGCCACGCTTGTCGCAGTTGACATAATCGGCAGGTCTCTTCATTGTGTCCTTAACCTCAATGTAGAACTTGATCTTTGGCTCAGTGCCTGACGGGCGAACGCTGACCTTAGTGTCATCGTCGCAGAACCACTGGAGTACATTGCTGGTCTCAGGCATAACTAGCTTGGTCTTTGAACCGTCAGCATGAGTAGCCTCAAGTGTCTTATAGTCTTTCCAGAGAACGACCTTGCTGCCACCGAGCTCCTTAGGAGGATTAGCGCGGAAGTCAGCCATCATCTGCTGAATCTCGTCAGCACCGGTCTTACCCGGACGCTCTACATTGACTGTGAACTCCTTAGAGAAGCCATACTCCATGTAGACTTCCATCAGAATATCGTAGAGGGTCTTGCCCTTGTCTTTAGCGTAAGCGCAAATCTCGGCAAGCAGTGAGCATGCAGAAACGGCATCCTTATCACGGACGAAGTCCTCAGCGAGGAATCCATAGCTCTCCTCACCACCACCAATGTACTGCTGCTTGCCCTCAGAAAGGCGAATCTCACGGGCAATCCACTTGAAGCCTGTGTAGACATCACGCATCTCGATGTGGTGCTTGTCGGCAATCTTCTTGATGACCTCAGTGGTAACGATGGTCTTAACGATGAAGTCGGTTGGCTTCATCAAGCCCTTAGCCTCACGGTTGGTGATGATGTACCACAGGAAGATAAGTGCTGTCTGGTTACCATTGATAAGCTGCCACTCACCCTTGTCGTTCTTGCAAGCCATTCCGATACGGTCGGCATCAGGGTCACTTGCCATAAGGATGTCGGCATCAATCTTCTTGGCGAGGTTCAAGCCGAGTGTCAGAGCCTCAGCGAACTCAGGGTTCGGGCGGTCGACTGTTGGGAAGTTTCCGTCCTTAATCATCTGCTGTGGTACGCAGTAGACATTGTCGAAGCCCCAGTAAGCCAGTGAGCGCGGAATGATTACACGTCCGGCTCCGTGCAGAGGTGTATAGACAATCTTCAGGTCGTGCTGACGACGGATAACGTCGCGGTCGATAGAGATGGTGCGGATTTTACGCAGATAAGGCTCGTCGATGTCCTCGCCGATAATCTGGATAAGATCCTTGTTGCCCTTGAACTTAACGTCCTCGATGTTGCACTTGTTGACCTCGTCGATAATTCCCTTGTCATGCGGGGCAAGTACCTGTGCGCCATCCTCCCAGTATGCCTTGTAACCATTGTACTCACGTGGGTTGTGGCTTGCGGTAATGTTGACACCACCCTGAGCTCCAAGGTAGCGGATAGCGAATGAGCACTCAGGTGTCGGACGAAGGTCGTCGAAGAGATATGCCTTAATGCCATTGGCTGAGAATATGTTGGCTACGGTCTCAGCATAGAGACGGCTGTTATTACGGCAGTCGTGGCAGACAACAACGCTGATGGAATCACGATCCTTGAAGTTAATCTTCAGATAGTTGGCAAAGCCCTGTGTAGCCATACCAACGGTATAGATATTCATGCGGTTTGAACCTGCGCCCATGATACCACGGAGTCCACCGGTTCCAAACTCCAAGTCTTTATAGAATGATTCAATGAGATTTGTCTTGTCAGGGTCGTCAAGCATTGCTTGTACATCCTTACGGGTCTGCTCATCAAAAGCTGGGGATAACCATTGTTTTGCTTTCTTCTCGCACTGGGCGATAAGCTCTGCGTTATTTTCCATAATTAGAAAGTGTTTTAAATTAGTGATTTTAAGATGTCTACAAAGATAGTGTAAATCGGTTGAATTACAAAATAAAACTTATTTTTTTATGTTTATTTTGAGTTGCTTACAAAAAATAAGGGGACCCGAAGGTCCCCTTTATTGCTTATTTAGCATATGCTATTGAACGTGTCTCACGAATGACGGTAATCTTTACCTGACCAGGATATGTCATCTCGTTCTGAATCTTCGTTGCTATTTCAGTTGAGAGCTTCTGGCTTTCGGCATCGTCCATCTTGTCGGCTCCGACAATGACACGGAGCTCACGACCTGCCTGGATGGCGTATGTCTTGGTAACTCCAGGATAAGACATTGCGATAGCCTCAAGATCGTTAAGGCGCTTGATGTAAGCCTCGACGATCTCACGGCGGGCTCCGGGACGGGCTCCTGATATTGCGTCACAAACCTGAACGATAGGAGCGATGAGTGATGTCATCTCTACCTCGTCGTGGTGGGCTGCGATAGCGTTGACAATATCAGGTTTCTCCTTATACTTCTCAGCTATCTTAGCTCCGTAGAGTGCGTGCGGCAGTTCTGTCTCCTCGTCCGGCACCTTACCAATATCGTGAAGGAGTCCTGCTCGCTTTGCCTTCTTAGGATTGAGACCAAGCTCTGCTGCCATGACAGCACAGAGATTGGCTGTCTCACGAGAGTGCTGCAGAAGGTTCTGACCGTAAGAGGAGCGGTACTTCATCTTACCGATTATGCGGATAAGCTCTGGGTGCATGCCATGTATACCAAGGTCGATGACGGTGCGCTTACCTGTCTCTACTATCTCATTGTCGAGCTGTTTCTTAACCTTTGCTACGACTTCCTCAATGCGTGCCGGGTGGATACGTCCATCGGCTACAAGCTGGTGAAGTGCCAGACGGCAGACCTCACGGCGTATCGGGTCGAAGGCTGAAATGACAATAGCCTCAGGGGTATCGTCGACAACGATCTCAACTCCGGTTGCAGCCTCAAGGGCACGGATGTTACGACCCTCACGACCGATGATGCGTCCCTTAATCTCATCGTTATCTATATGGAACACACTAACACTGTTCTCGATAGCTGTCTCTGTAGCTACGCGCTGGATAGTCTGGATGACTATCTTCTTTGCCTGCTGGTTGGCATTGAGCTTAGCCTCGTCCATAATCTCGTTGACGTAAGCGGCAGCATCAAGCTTTGCCTGGTCTTTCATGCTCTCGACAAGGCGGTTCTTAGCCTCATCGGCACTGAGGCCGGAGATTTCCTCAAGCTTCACACGCTCCTGGTCTTGCATCTTCAGGAGTTCGGTCTGCTTCTGCTGAAGGACTTTCCTATCGTTATCAATATGCTCTTGCTGCTTGTCGACATCCTGCTTGCGGCGGACAAGGTCTTCGTGGCGTTGGGCCAGAGTCATCTCCTTTTGCTTGAGACGGTTCTCATTGGCTTGGAGCTTCTGGTTGCGTTGCTGAGCTTCTTTCTCGAGCTCGCTCTTCTGATTCAGGAACTTCTCCTTAACCTCAAGGAGTTTTTTCTGTTTAACGACATTGGCATCCTTCTCGGCCTGCTCCATCATCTTATTATATTTTCCAGTAATGACATACCGGAAAATTGCGTAACCGACGCCACCACCGGCAAACAGTGCGACGACGGCAATTATTGCGTATATCATATTTATTTAGTGTGATTAGAATATTCTCATTATAGTTATTTCTTCTTCGGTTTCAATGCTTCTTCTATTTCAGAAGTCAGATGGGTGAGAATATCCATAAAAGGTGCTGTGTCGTTGCGTGAAGTCTCCTTTTCGTAATGGAGAGCTATGTCGAGCATGGCCATATACAATATATCCTTTTCGTCCTTCTTTCCATGAAGTATAGACTCGTGGAATATGGACGCATAGGTGTTTACCGTATCGGTGATGCGCTTTGCCGCCTTACGGTAGTATTCCTCATCGTCAACAGGTGCGTTGACTGATAATTCCCTATTATATAGATGTAAAGTAATGTGCCTTTTCTCGTTTGACATATTTGCATTTATTTCTCACTGAGGAGCGTGATACATTTGTTAATGTCACGGATAAGCTTGCTGATTCGCTTTTGTGCGCCTTCCATGTCGCCCTCACTGATCTCAACCATCTTTGCCATCTTAAGCGAATCGTAATCGTGTTGAGCCTGAGCGAGTTGTGCCTTGAGCTTCTTGATCTGAGCGTCACGCTCGTCAACGAGTGAATAGAGCTCGTCGTTCTCCTTTTTCAGCTCTTGATACTGAAGGATCATCTGGCGCACTCTCGTTGCAAACGTATTTATGGTTTTCTCGTAGACTGACATCGAAATTACAATTTGGCTACAAATTTACTTTAAAGTTTTGGTTTAAGCAAATTTTTGGCTCTTTTTTATATCTTTATCACTTAGATTTGTTATCGTCGTCGGTTTTCTTCGGCTCCTTCTTGGCAAGCATAACTACCTGATAGATAAAGTCGGTAACCCACTTCTGAGAGAAACCGAGACGCTGGTTGAACTGACGGACAGCCATGACGGTCTTGATAACATCAGGCTCCTTGAAGTCGTTCTTGTTAAATATGTCGTCGACTGTTTTCTCAGTCATCGCATACAAGGCTTTCTTGAAGAATCCAGGTACACGGAGTTTGAATTTCATAAGATTGCCGATAAGCATCATCAAGTCCTGAGTGAATCCCTGGAACTGGAACAGATAAGCTTGGGTCTGTTGCATCTGACGACAGTTCTTCTTAATACTTCTGTCTATCTCATCAAAGAAATCATCATCAGTATGATAAATTTCTTTCATCATCTTTTTGCACCGGTTTCTCTCGCCTATTCCGAGTTTATTATTAACCGTTGGTACATGAAGTGTAGTCTTGAAAACACGCAGGTCGGGCAGCATCGCTAAGTTAGTGATACCCAGACGACTGGCTAAAGAAGCTTGGAAGTAAACCTTTACAAGCGTCATATAGTCTTCCATCCCTCCCACCTTTTCCTCCGAAGCGGAATTACGATGAAAGAGTTTTTGAAATATTCCCATAGTTTTGTAAGTTTTTTATCATTTTTTCGGATATTTTTCTCCGATTTGCAATTGCAAAAATACAAAATAAATACAAGAAAATTACACATTAGAAATAATTTTTCAGATTCTATTTCGTTTCTCTTAATAAAATTTACTACCTTTGCACCTTATAAATAAACCAATAGACCAAGTTGCCACATGGCATACACGAGGAGCAATCAAAACACTAACAACATCATTCAGTGGGCAGTCGTGACTACAGACTTCCTGCTAATGAACCTTTTACTTCTAGCTTTCCTGTTTCTTCCTGAGCCATTTGTGGCACACCACATAAAGATTTCGGCTAAGCTTTTCTTCCTGATAGCCAATTTCGCTATGATTATTGGTGAATACTTCTATCACACGATAATTCATCTGAGAAAGGTTAAGACGACTGACGTGATGAGGCGAGTGGCAAAGCTCGTCATAGTGCAGGCAATTATTTTGTTCATCCTCATGAAGCTCATGACGAGCAATGGTCAGCTGTTCCAGTTCTTCATTTTATATACAATCTCGCTGTATATCATCCTGATGTTGTCGAGAATAATAGAGAGGAATGCACTGGAGAAATACCGGCTGCACGGTGGGAACACCCGGCAGGTGCTTTTCATAGGCAACGACCCGGCAAACCTGAACATGTACCGTGAGCTTGTCGGCGACCCGACTATGGGTTACGTGGTATTGGGCTATTACAGTAATGGAATCATAGAAGACGCTCCGAAAGACTTCAAAAAGCTCGGCGACATTGACCATGATTTGAAGAAGATTCTCAATGACAAAGAATTCAACCACAGAATTTGTGACAATATATTCTGTTCATTGTCGCACGATGAATACGAGAAGATCGTAAAGGTCATGCGGTTCTGTGACCGGAATGTCATTCACTTTTTCTATGTTCCACGTCAGTTCGGTAACTATCGGCTTCAATTGAAGACGGAGCGCTTTGGTGATATGGATGTTCTGACGAACTATGTCGAGCCACTGCTTAATCCTACCAACAAATTCATTAAGCGCTCATTCGACATTGTGTTCAGTTCGATAGTATGCCTTTGCATGCTGCCGTTCATTCCAATCATTGCATTGATAATTAAGATTCAGAGTCCTGGGCCCATATTCTTCAAGCAGAAGCGCACTGGACTCAACGGCGAGACTTTCGAATGTATAAAGTTCCGTTCGATGCATGTCAACAAAGACGCCGATACTGAGCAGGCAACGAAGGAAGACCCGAGAAAGTTCAAGTTCGGCAACTTCATGCGTAAGGCAAATATTGATGAGCTTCCACAGTTCTTCAATGTACTTAAAGGTGATATGAGTATTGTAGGTCCGCGGCCGCACATGCTCTACCACACTGACGTCTACTCGAAATTGATAAGTAAATATATGGTAAGGCACTTCTCCAAGCCTGGCATAACAGGATGGGCTCAGGTAACGGGCTATCGTGGAGAAACCAAGGAACTCTGGCAGATGGAAGAGCGCGTCCGCCGCGACATCTGGTACATCGAGCACTGGAGTTTCTGGCTCGACATAAAGATTATCCTCATGACAGTCAAGAGTGTATTCAAACATGACGAGAACGCTTATTAGAAGAAATAAACCATATTATATATTAAGAAACTGTTAAACATATTATAATAATGAAAGGTATAGTACTTGCAGGAGGCTCAGGAACACGTCTCTATCCAATCACCAAAGGTATCAGCAAGCAACTGATTCCAATTTTTGACAAGCCGATGATTTACTACCCATTATCGGTTCTGATGCTAGCCGGAATCCGTGACATACTTGTCATATCCACACCTTACGACCTGCCTGGATTCAAGCGTCTGCTGGGCGACGGACACGGCATAGGACTTAACATTTCATACGCTGAGCAACCATCACCTGATGGACTTGCACAAGCATTTATAATAGGTGAAGATTTTATAGGCGACGACAGCGTCTGCCTCGTTCTCGGCGACAACATCTTCTATGGCTCCGGATTCACCGGTATGCTTAAGGAGAGTGTGCGGACAGCCGAAGAAGACAACAAGGCTACCGTATTCGGATATTATGTCAACGACCCTGAGAGATACGGCGTGGCTGACTTTGACGCCAACGGCAACTGCCTCAGCATCGAGGAAAAGCCGGAGCACCCGAAGAGCAACTATGCTGTTGTAGGTCTTTACTTCTATCCTAACAGTGTTGTCGAGATTGCTAAGAACATCAAGCCAAGTGCCCGTGGAGAACTTGAGATAACAAGTGTCAACCAGGAATACTTATCACGCAAGCAACTGAAAGTCCAGACATTACAGCGTGGTTTCGCATGGCTTGACACCGGTACACACGACAGTCTTTCTGAGGCAAGTACCTTCATCGAGGTTATCGAGAAGCGTCAGGGTCTCAAGGTGGCATGCCTCGAGGAGATAGCCTACAAGCATGGCTGGATCACTAAGGAGCAACTCATTGAAGAGGCTAAGCCTATGGCGAAGAACGACTATGGCAAATACCTACTGCGACTGGGAGAAGGCAAAGAGTAAACAATAAACAGCGCAAATAATAACATAATTATAAAATGGCAGAAGATACAACAAAAGGAACGCTTGAGCAAGAACAGCTAGAGCAAGAGGAAAATTCTACCTTCAATTTCCAAACCATCTACAAGACAGTTGTCCTCAACTGGTACTGGTTTGTTCTCTCGCTGATCATCTTTCTGGGGTGTGCGTACATCTATCTGAGATACACCACTCCGACTTATCAAGTTCAAACGAAGTTGCTCGTCAAGGATGATGACGGCAAGAGCAACAACATGGGAAGCCTTGCCAACGCAAGTGCTACTACTCTCGGACTGATTTCAAACTCTAACGGTATTGACAATGAGATTGAAATTCTTCAGTCGCACACACTGGCTGCACAAGTAGCACGTGACCTCAACCTTAACGTTGAATACAGGAAGAAAGGTCGCGTGAAGAACATTATCCTGTACAAGAATCAGCCGGTAACAGTAAGCATTGACTCGGGGCACGCTGAGAATCTTAACCAACCATTCCAGTTGACTATCACGCGTGAAGGCAATGGTTATCAGGTTGATGGAACTTACTGCGTCCCTGTAGACGAGCAATCGTTCGAAGGACCGTTCTCTATCTCACGCAAATTTACAAGTCTGCCAGCCAGTTTCGCAACCCGCGCGGGTACGATTACACTCAATACTAACGGAACAAACGTTCTTGCCGATGGCGAGATCGAAATGGTTACAATTGTATCTCCGACAATGGCTGCAAACCAGTTCGTTGGCGAGCTTAGCGTAAGTCAGACTTCGAAGACTACAACAATCGCCCAGCTTTCTGTTGTAGACCCTGTACCTGAGCGTGCCATTGACTTTCTCAACCAACTTGCCATTGACTACAACCGTCAGGCAAACGACGATAAGAACCAAATCGCCCTCAGAACAGAGAAGTTCATCAACACACGTCTTGAAAAGATCAACAGTGAACTCGGACAGACCGAAGGACAACTCCAGGACTTCAAGCAGCGTAACAATATGGTTGAGTTGAAGACCAACGCTACAGCGGCTGTTTCTAACCAGGATGAATCCTACAAGAAACTCCGTGACATGGACACTCAGGTTGAACTGCTGCACAGCATTCAGGACTTCATGAACGACCGTGGCAACCACTATCAGGTTATCCCTTCGAACGTTGGACTAACTGACCAGAGCTCTACATCTCTTATTAATAAGTACAATGAACTTGTACTTGAGCGCAACCGCCTGCTGCGTAGTGCTTCTGCCAACTCACCGGTAGTTGAGCCTATCACTGACCAGATAAACGACCTGAACCACAATATCCGTGAGGCTATCCGTCAGGCTCTTCAGGCTCTTGAGATTCAGAGAGGCGCACTCGAGTCAATGACTCAGAAGTATGATACACAGGTTGCGGAGACTCCACAACAGGAACGTATACTTACTCAGATAGGACGCCAGCAGGAAGTAAAGTCAGGACTATACCTTATGCTTCTGCAAAAACGTGAGGAGAACAGCATATCTCTTGCAGCTACAGCCGACAAGGGAAAGCTTATCGATAAGCCTCAGTTCGTTGGTAAGGTATCACCAAAGTCAAGTGTAATAGGACTTGTTGGCTTAATCCTTGGCCTTGGTGTTCCGGCACTTATCTTGTTCCTCATCAACTTCTTCCGCTATAAGATTGAAGGTCATGATGATGTGGCTAAACTCACCAAACTGCCTATCATTGCCGATGTGGCTGTTGCCAGCAACTCAGCAAAGACAAAGGCAGACATCGTGGTTCACGCCAACGAGAACAACCAAATGGACGAGATATTCCGTTCTATCCGTACCAACTTGCAGTTCATGCTTAAGGAAGGACAGAAGATTATCATGTTCACATCATATACATCTGGTGAAGGTAAGACGTTCAACTGTGCCAACACCGCCGTTTCATTCGCTCTTCTGGGCAAGAAGGTCATCATGGTCGGTCTCGATGTACGTAAGCCGCGTATCGCCGAGCTGTTCGAGATTCAAGACCATCACCACGGTATTACACAATTGCTCGTCAAGGACAACCCGACAACCGAAGAGATTAAGTCACAGATCGTACCGTCAGGCATCAACGAGAACCTCGACTTGCTTATGGCAGGACCAATTCCTCCAAACCCAACCGAGCTTATTTCCCGTAACAGCCTTGAGGTAATCTTCAAGCATCTGCAGGAGAACTACGACTACATCCTCATCGATACTGCTCCTGTCGGACTGGTAACCGATACCATTCAGATTGCCCGCATAGCCGATGTAACATGCTTCGTCTGCCGTGCCGACTTCACACCGAAGTCAGGCTTCGACCTTATCAATTCGATGGCAGAGCAGAAGAAGTTGCCTAACATGGCTATCGTCATCAACGGTATCGACATGAGCAAGCGTAAGTACGGCTACTACTATGGCTACGGCAGCTATGGCAAGTACGGACGTTACGGTCACTATGGTCATTACGGACACTACGGTCAGTATGGCAATTACGGTTCATACGGCAATTACGGAAACTACGGCAACTACAGCAAGAGCCACTATGGACAGAAGAATGACCACTCAGTAAAGAGATAAACAGGATAACAGCAAATAATTAATGGTTATTGCAGTTGATTTCGACGGTACAATCGTCGAACACAAATATCCAAAGATCGGTGACGAAATTATTTTCGCCACCGATACTTTGAGACAACTCATTAAGGACGGACACCGGCTGATACTTTGGAGCGTCCGCGAAGGACAACTACTTCAGGATGCCATCGACTGGTGTCACGAGCGCGGTGTGGATTTCTATGCCGTCAACAAGGACTATCCTGAAGAGAACGGAAAGGAAAGTAATGCCAGTTTCTCAAGAAAGATCAAGGCAGATATTTTCATTGACGATCGTAATCTGGGAGGACTTCCCGACTGGGGGCAGATTTACCAGATGATTTCTAATCATGAGACATGGGCTGACCTGATAAGACAGGCATCGCTAACAATCAACTCAAAAGATAACGCACCAAAGAAGAAACATTGGTGGAGCAGAAAGTAAAAAGATTATGTCAGAAACAAAATATATATTCGTAACAGGTGGTGTTGTTTCCTCTTTGGGAAAAGGCATCATATCATCATCTATCGGAAAGCTTCTGCAGGCGAGAGGCTATAATATCACAATTCAGAAATTCGATCCATACATCAATATCGACCCGGGAACTCTGAACCCATACGAGCACGGCGAGTGCTATGTAACTGTTGATGGCATGGAGACCGACCTCGACCTTGGACATTACGAGCGTTTTACCGGTATTCAAACTACTAAGGCTAACTCAATGACAACCGGAAGAATCTACAAGTCCGTCATCGACAAGGAGCGCCGTGGCGATTATCTTGGCAAGACTATCCAGGTTGTACCACACATCACCGACGAGATAAAGCGAAATATCAAACAGCTCGGACAGAAGTACCACTACGATTTCGTCATCACAGAGATTGGCGGAACCATCGGCGACATTGAGAGTGCGCCGTTCCTTGAGGCTATCCGCCAGATGAAATGGGAACTTGGAAAGCGTGCCGTCAACGTACACCTTACTTATATACCTTACCTTAAGGCTGCAGGCGAGCTCAAGACAAAGCCTACCCAGCACAGTGTAAAGGAACTCCAGAGTGTTGGTATCCAGCCGGATATTCTCGTCCTGCGCACAGAGAAGCACCTTCCTGACGGAATCCGCAAGAAGGTTGCTGCTTTCTGTAATGTCGACTTCGACTGTGTTGTTCAGAGCGAAGACCTCCCAAGCATCTATGAGGTTCCTGTAAACATGCAGAATCAAGGACTCGATGCTGCCATTCTCCGCAAGTGTGGCGAGCCTGTTGGTCCTACACCTGAGCTCGGTCCATGGAAGAAGTTCCTCGACAAGCAGCGCAATGCCACTGAGATTGTAAACATCGGACTCGTTGGTAAGTACGACTTGCAGGATGCCTATAAGAGTATTCGAGAGAGTCTGTCACAAGCCGGAACTTACAACGACCACAAGACAAAGATAACATTCATCAATTCCGAGAATATCACTGAGGACAATGTTGCCGAGAAGCTCGCAGGACAGGACGGTATCGTTATCTGTCCGGGATTCGGTCAGCGTGGTATCGAGGGCAAGATTATTGCTGCCCACTACACACGCACTCACGATATTCCTACTTTCGGAATATGCCTCGGAATGCAGATGATGGTTATTGAGTTTGCCCGCAACGTTCTCGGATACAAGGATGCCAACAGCCGTGAGATGGACGAGAAGACTCCACACAACGTAATAGACATCATGGAGGAGCAGAAGAACATCACCAACATGGGTGGTACAATGCGTCTCGGTGCTTACGAGTGCGACTTGAAACAGGGCTCACGCGTATTCAACATCTACAAGAAGGAGCACATTCAGGAGCGTCACCGCCATCGTTATGAGTTCAACAACGACTATGAGAAGGAGTTTGAGCGCAACGGCATGAAGTGTGTCGGTCGTAACCCGGAGAGCAACCTCGTTGAGATTGTCGAGATTCCTAGTCTCAAATGGTACATCGGTACACAGTTCCATCCTGAATATCAGAGCACAGTCCTGAAGCCACATCCACTGTTCCTCGACTTCGTCAAAACGGCTATTGAAAATCAAAAGAAGGATAACAAAGAAAGTAAATAAGCGTTTCTTGCAATGTAATAAGCCATTAGTTACAATCCAAAAGACGGCTGAATACAATGCAAGCAACCATCATTTACAGTCTAAAAATACTATAAATGGATAAGAACACAATTATCGGCTTCGTGCTCATTGCGGTTGTCCTCTTCGGCTTTGCCTGGTGGCAGCAGCCGTCAGAGGAAGAGTTGCAGGCTCAGCACGAGCAATACGAGAAGGACTCCATTGCCACAGCCAAGAAGTTGGAACAGGCAAAGGTTGCGCAGGCAAAGCAAAAAGCCGCTCAACAAGCCGCTGCAACTAGTGACACGGCTATGTTCCACACTGCCGTTACCGGTACTGCGCAAGACATTGTCCTTCAGAACAGCAAGCTTCAGCTTACTCTTAACACCAAGGGTGGTACTGTAACAAAGGCTTACATCAAGAACGCAAAGGGTAGCACACGCTATGTTGGTCACGACATTGCCGACAAGACCGGTAAGCATGACGACCTCGGAGGTGTCACTCTCTTTGATGGCAAAGACCAGCAGCTCAACTACACTCTTATAGCAAAGGAGAGCAACATCAGTACAAAGGACTTGTACTTCACTCCGTCGAACCAGACCGACTCAACAGTTACGCTTACCGCTGAAGCTGCACCGGGCAAGACTCTTGTCCTTACATATAAATTAGGTAAGGACTACATGCTTCATACAAGTCTGAGGGTCAATGGAATGGCAGGTCTCTTCGACCCGAACACGTCGAAGCTTAATGTCGACTGGCATGAGAAGGTTAAGGAGCAGGAGCGTGGATTCACATTCGAGAACCGCTATGCCCGTCTTGACTGGCACGAGACAAACGGCGACACTGATTACCTCAATGAATCTTCTGACAAGGAGGAAAACACTGAGGAAGCCGTCGATTGGGTAGCATTCAAGAACCAGTTCTTCTCTGCCGTGATGATTTCGAAGGATGCTTTCGACAAGGGAGCCGACCTTCACAGTGCCGCTTACGACAAGAAGGCTCAGGAGAACAAGCCCGTCCGCTATCTGAAGGATCTCAACGCAAAGATGAAGACAGCCTTCGACCCAAGTGGTCGGAAGCCTTCAGAGTTTGAGTTCTATTATGGACCAAACGACTTCTATATCCTTAAGGATGTCCAGAAGCAGAGCACATTCGGTCGTGATCTTGACATGGAGCGTATCGTCTATTTGGGATGGCCGCTTTTCCGTTACATCAACCGTTGGTTCACATTGCCTGTATTTACAGCCCTAACCAACTGGGGACTGCCAATGGGAGTTGTCCTTATTCTCATCACTCTGCTTTTGAAGCTCATCACCTACCCTATGGTAAAGAAGAGCTACATGAGCTCGGCTAAGATGCGTGTACTGAAACCAAAGTTGGACGAGGCAACAAAGCAATATGATAAGCCAGAAGACCAAATGCAGAAACAGCAGGCAATGATGCAACTATATTCGGAGTACGGAGTAAGTCCATTGTCAGGCTGTCTGCCAATGCTCATTCAGATGCCTATCTGGATTGCAATGTTCAACTTCGTGCCAAACGCTATCCAGCTTCGTGGACAGAGTTTCCTGTGGATGCAGGATCTCAGTACTTACGACCCGATTGTTGAGTGGGGCTCAAACCTCTGGCTCATTGGCGACCACCTGAGTTTGACGTGTATCCTCTTCGTAGGCGCACAGCTTCTCTACAGTTGGTTCACTATGCAGTTGCAGAAGGACCAGATGGTTGGTCAGCAGGCTGAGCAGATGAAGATGATGCAGTGGATGATGTATCTCATGCCGCTGATGTTCTTCTTTATCTTCAACGACTACTCATCAGGTCTGAACTTCTACTACTTCATCAGCCTTCTCTTCTCGGCTATCATAATGTTCACTCTACGCAAGACGACTAATGACGAGAAGCTTCTCGCCATCCTTGAGGCTCGTCGCGCAGAGAACAAGAAGAACCCACAGAAGATGACTGGTATGGCTGCCCGCATCCAGCGTATGCAACAGGAGCAGCAAGAACTTCAGCGCCGTCGTGAGGAACTAGAACGGAAACGTAAAAAACTGTAAAATCCCCACCAAGCCTCCCCCAAGGGGAGGTTGTCTAGTTACATAATAAAAACGGATATTAGTTGAGCTAATCTTAGGTAATCAAAAGCCTCCCCTTGGGGGAGGTTTGGAGAGGATTTAAAATTATGAAAAAATCAATGATAATAACAGCTGCCGCCCTGATGATGGGCGGCAGTGCTTTGCAAGCACAGCAAGTGAAAATAGGCAAAAGCAATATTAAGCTCACTCAAGATACAATGACTCCTGAGGCTTTGTGGGGTATGGGTCGTATAGGCTCGGCTGCTCCAAGTCCTGACGGAAAGAAGATTGTCTATCAGGTGGGCTATTATAGTGTACAGGAGAACAAGGGACATCAGATGCTCTACGTGATGGATGCTGACGGAAAGAACGTTAAGCAGCTTACCACTACTGACAAGAGTGAGACTGATGCTTCATGGCTCGACAATAATACAATTGCTTATCTCTCAGATGGTCAGATTTGGAAGATGAATGCCGATGGCTCAAACCGTCAGAAGCTCACATCCGACAAAATTGACATCGAGGGCTATAAGTTCAGTCCTGATGGCAAGAAGGTTGTCATCATCAAGAGCCTTCCCTACTACGGAAGTATCAAGAAGAATCCATCGGACCTTCCAAAGGCAACAGGCCGACTCATCACCGATATGAACTACCGCCACTGGGATCATTACGTTGAGAGTATTCCACATCCTTTCGTAGCCAATGTCAACGGAAACAGCATCGATGCAGGCGTTGACGTTCTTGAAGGACAGCCATACGAAAGTCCGATGGCTCCCTTCGGAGGTATCGAGCAGATTGACTGGAGCAAGGATTCAAAGTCGGTTGCGTACACATGCCGCAAGAAGGAAGGCGTTAAATATGCCATCTCTACCGATGCCGACATATACCTTTATAATATAGAGACACGTCAGACAAAGAATCTCTGTAAGGACGATGCCGACAAGCAGTTGCTTGACGACTGGGCTCTTGCCGATTCAACTATCGACGCAACAAAGAGCATGCGCAACCAGCCTATCGACTCAAAGAAGTTCCAGAGCCTGAATGTTGGATATGATGTCAACCCTAAGTTCTCACCTGACGGCAACTATGTTGCATGGTTGAGTATGGCTCGCAATGGATATGAGAGCGATCTTAACCGTCTCTGCATCTATGACTTGAATAAACATGTAAAGTTCTATGCTACCGATGCAAGCAACTTCGACACTAACGTTGATGATTATTGCTGGGCACCAGACAGCAAGAGCCTTTACCTTACAGGTGTTTGGCATGCCACAGAGCGTATTTGGAATGTTGGTCTGCGTGGTGGAAAGGTAAAGCAACTCACTGATGACAGCTACAACGATTTTGGTAGCGTCCAGATGCTTAACGGCAAGCAATTGCTCACCACCCGCCACTCAATGCTTCACCCTGACGACATCTTCATCGTTACTCCTTCAAGCAAAGAGAAGGCTGCAAAGGTTCAACAAATTACCGACGAGAACAAGCAAATCTTCGACCAGCTTGCATCGGCTTCAGTTGAGCAGCGTTGGGTAAAGACAACCGACGGCAAGGAAGAGCTTGTTTGGATAATCCTTCCTCCTCATTTCGACAAGACAAAGAAATATCCTACATTATTATATTGTGAGGGCGGACCACAGAGTCCGGTCAGCCAGTTCTGGAGTTATCGTTGGAACTTCTCTATCATGGCAGCTCACGGATATGTAATCGTGGCTCCTAACCGTCATGGTCTTCCTGGCTTTGGTTCTGAATGGAACGAGGAAGTTAGCCGCGACTGGACAGGTCAGTGCATGGACGATTATCTGTCGGCTATCGATGATGCAGTAGCCAATCTGCCTTACGTTGACAAAGATCGCCTTGGTGCCGTTGGTGCATCGTTCGGTGGTTTCTCTGTTTACTATCTTGCAGGTCATCACAACAAGCGTTTCAAGTGCTTCATTGCTCATGACGGTGCTTTCAACCTTGAGTCAATGTACACCGATACTGAGGAGGCTTGGTTCTCTAACTGGGAGTATGATGATGCTTACTGGAATAAGGACCAGACCGATGCTGCCCGCAAGACTTATGCTAACAGCCCACATAAAGCTGTTGACAACTGGGATACCCCAATCCTTTGTATCCACGGCGAGAAGGACTACCGCATCAATGCCAATCAGGGAATGGGTGCCTTCAATGCAGCCCGCATGAAGGGAATCCCTGCAGAACTGCTGCTCTTCCCTGACGAGAACCACTGGGTGCTCAAACCACAGAATGGTATTCTCTGGCAGCGCACATTCTTCGACTGGCTAGACCGCTGGTTGAAGAAGTAAGAGATCCACCCTAACCCTCCTTAAAAAGGAGGGAGGGAGATTATACCTGTAATTGAGAAAGAAAAGAGAAAGATAAAACATACTTGAAGTTTAACAATTAATCATTTACTGTATCCTCGGAAGTAATCAACATCCCCTCCAAGCGGAGGGGCTTGGTGAGGCTTCTAGGGGAATGTATATTTATTATGGTAGAAAAAGTAAGAACAATACTCAGCGACAGTAAAGGTGCTCGCTGGGCAGCCCTTATCATTGTAGCATTCACAATGATGATGGGCTACTTCATTACTGACGTTATGTCGCCACTGGAAGTGCTGCTAACAAAGAGCGTTGCACAAGGTGGTCTTGGTTGGACTTCCGATGACTACGGATTCTTCTCAGGTAGTTACGGTTACATCAATGTATTCCTGTTGATGCTCTTCTTCGGTGGAATCATCCTCGACAAGATGGGAATCCGTTTCACAGGAACACTGGCATGTGGACTAATGGTTATCGGTGTTTGCATCAAGTTCTTTGGTGTTACTCACGACTTCGAAGGTGCTCGTTTCACTATCGATGCACTGAACTTCTCTCTGCCAATGTCGGCAGCCGTGGCATCACTAGGATTTTCAATCTTCGGAACGGGATGTGAGATATGCGGAATCACCGTATCAAAGATTATCACAAAGTGGTTCACTGGTCATGAGCTTGCGCTCGCAATGGGTATTCAGGTTGCCCTCGCCCGTATGGGAACTGCCGGTGCGTTGATGGGTTCACTGCCTATAGCAAAAGCTTTTGGTGGAAAGGTTGGAGCTCCTGTTCTGCTGGGTGCAGTACTGCTTATCATCGGATTCCTTGCATTCCTTGTCTATACCGTTATGGACAAGAAGCTCGACAAGAGCGTTGAAGAAGCAGAGGCTGCCGACGAGGCAATTGCTGCCGGAAAGGCTGAGGAGACAGAAATAAAGGATACTGATGAGGCTGAGGAAGACGAGGACTTCCACTTCTCTGATCTTAAATACATCTTCACTAACCCTGGATTCTGGTGCATCTGCCTGCTTTGTCTGTTGTTCTACAGTGGAGTATTCCCATTCCTTAAGTTCGCTACAAAGCTGATGATTGCCAACTACAACGTTCCAGAGAACCTCGCCGGTATCATCCCTGGACTTATTCCATTCGGAACAATCCTTCTCACACCACTGTTCGGTTCACTCTATGACCGTATCGGAAAGGGTGCCACACTGATGCTCATTGGCTCTATAATGCTGACTGCCGTTCACTTCATCTTCGCTATCCACATCCTGCCTTACTGGTGGTTTGCAGTTATCGTGATGATTACCCTCGGTATTGCATTCTCACTCGTACCTTCAGCAATGTGGCCAAGTGTTCCAAAGATTATCCCGATGAAGACTCTAGGTTCGGCTTATTCAATCATCTTCTATATCCAGAACATCGGTCTGAGTCTTGTACCTGTTCTGATTGGAAAGGTTAATGGATATGATCCGACTTACACAACAAGTATGAGTATCTTCTGTGGATTCGGTGTTGCAGCCGTTGTCCTGTCGCTCCTTCTCCTCGCTGTAGATAAGAAGAAGCACTACGGACTGCAGGAGGCTAATATAAAGAAGTAAAAACAAATACAAGTCAAAGTCCCCACCAACAACAAGAACTTGTTATTGGTGGGGACTTTGATTTGGTTTTTTATTTATTATTTTTCCCCAAGGCACCATAAACGACCTTGGCAACAAGTGGCTTACTTGATTCCTCAGTAAGTCCATGACCTAAGCGACCATAGATAAACGGAACCTCAAGACCCTTGATACAATAGTGGGTTATCTCGGCAACAAGTTCAACATTCTCAATATCGAACTCACCGTCAGCCTTTCCATCAGTATATACCTTGCAGAAAAGCTGAATCTCATCATCATCGAACTTCTTGCGCACCTTCTCCACCATCCAAATGTTACGGAAGAATTCGGCACGAAGGTTACCATTGCGTATCACCGTCTCCTTAATCATACTCAAGTGAGTATAAATAAGTTCGATAACCTTGTCAAGAGGACGGATTTTCTTTGCCGCCACCTCGTCAAGCTTATCGCTCAAACGCTCAAGCTCACCTTCGATGACCGCATAATAGACATCATCCTTACTGTTGAAGTAAGTATATAACGTACGACGTCCCTTGCCGCTCGCCTTGGCTATGTCATTCATCGTAGTGTTGGCAATGCCGTTCTTAGCAAACAGTTGGCGCGCCACGTCGACCAGTTTCTGTCTTGTTTTCGATATTGACATAATTCTACTATTTATTGCACACAAATAATTTCATGTGCAAAATTACCTATTTAATTCGTTATAAACAAACTTTTTGACTTTAATTTGCACAATTATTTAGTTTGTGCAGAAGTAAGCTAATAATGATTGAATCAACAAAAACACGCCACAAAAAGCCCATATACTGTTAAATTTCAGTTAAAAGGACTACATTTTGCCGAAAATATTTGGTTACATAATCAAAAAGCAGTACCTTTGCACCCGCAAATAAGGGAAGAATCCAATAAAACATCGCGGAGTGGAGCAGTTGGTAGCTCGCCAGGCTCATAACCTGGAGGTCGCACGTTCGAGTCCTGCCTCCGCAACTATCAAAGTCTGAAACGCTTGAATAAAGAGTTTCAGACTTTTTTCGTTTTATAGGTTCAAACTCTATGACTCAATAACGAAAGGGAAAAGGCTATGGAACCACTGGCAGAAAGGATGCGCCCACGGACACTGGACGACTATATAGGACAGAAACAACTTGTTGGCGAAGGTGCTGTTCTGAGAAAAATGCTCGACTCAGGACGCATCACATCTTTTATATTATGGGGTCCACCGGGAGTTGGAAAGACAACGCTCGCACATATTGTTGCCAACCAGCTTAAAGTTCCTTTCTATACACTTTCAGCCGTGACGAGTGGCGTGAAGGATGTGCGTGACGTTATCCAGAAGGCTCAGAGCAACTCCTTTTTCAATTCCGCCTCCCCTATCCTCTTCATTGATGAGATCCACCGTTTCTCGAAATCACAGCAGGACTCGCTGCTTGGTGCCGTTGAGAAAGGAACAATAACGCTTATTGGAGCCACAACCGAGAATCCATCATTTGAGGTTATCCGCCCGCTGCTTTCCCGTTGTCAGCTTTATGTCCTACAGCCATTGGGCAAGGACGACTTACTGGAGTTACTGAACAGGGCAATTACCAAGGATGTTGTCCTTAGTAAGATGAATATTGAGGTGAAAGAGACAGGAGCAATATTGAGATATAGCGGTGGCGATGCCCGAAAACTCCTGAACATTCTGGAATTACTGGCAGACAGCGCAGGCGGTAAAGACCTCGTGATAACCGACAAGCTTGTGACTGAACGCTTGCAGCAGAACCCGCTGGCTTATGACAAGGGCGGCGACATGCACTACGATATTATCTCGGCATTCATCAAGAGTATTCGTGGCAGTGATCCCGATGCGGCACTCTATTGGCTTGCAAGGATGATAGAAGGTGGCGAAGACCCAAGGTTCATTGCCCGACGGATTGTTATATCGGCAGCCGAGGACATCGGACTTGCCAATCCTAATGCTCTGCTTCTTGCCAATGCTGCCTTTGATGCTGTCGATAAGATTGGCTGGCCGGAAGGACGCATTCCTCTTGCTGAAGCTGTGGTCTATCTTGCTACTTCGCCAAAATCGAATTCGGCATATTTGGGAATAAACACAGCCATCGAAGAGGTGAAGAAGAGCGGCAACCAGCCTGTGCCACTGCATATCCGCAACGCTCCGACAAAGCTTATGGAGGATCTTGGCTATCACGATGGATATAAGTATCCGCATGATTATCCCGGGCACTTCACTCCACAGCAATACATGCCTGACGGATTGCAGGATGTGAGGTTATGGCATGCACAGCATAGCCCCGCTGAAGAGAAGTTATACAAGAGGATGTTGGAATACTGGGGGGAGCGTTTTAAAGAATAAACGAGTAACCACAGTGTTGTGAAAGATACTCTTTTACAAATGAAAATAAATTAATTTTAAAACGAAAATAAATTAAAAACAAGATGAAAATAAATTATTTTCATCTCTAAAAGATACCGAATGAAGATAGTAGACTTAGACTCTCATAGTGTAAATCCAGGTGATTTATCATGGGATAGCATACAGGAGCTTGGCGATCTGACACTCTATGAGCGCACAGCTCCAAAAGATGTAGTGGCAAGGGCAAAGGATGCCGACGCCATACTTATCAACAAGATTGCAGTGACGGCAGAAGTCATTGAACAACTGCCAAAACTGAAATATATCGGTGAACTTGCTACGGGCTATAACAATATCGACCTTGAAGCAGCAAGGAAGCATGGCATCGTAGTGACAAACATTCCGGCATACAGTACTGACAGTGTGGCACAGATGGTGTTTGCGCATATTCTGAACATCGCCAACCACGTTGACCACTATGCCAACGAGACACGCAAGGGAATCTGGAGTCTAAACCCCGATTTCTGTTATTGGGACACACCACTGATAGAGCTGTCGGGCAAGACAATTGGAATAGTAGGACTCGGCCACATTGGAATGAAGGTGGCACAGATAGCCCATTGTTTCGGGATGCTGGTAAATGCTGTAACGAGCAAGGAAGCCACTGCTCTGCCTGAGTGGATTCAGAAGGCTACTCTCGATGGAATGTTGTCATCATCCGACTTTATAACCCTGCACTGTCCTCTGACAGCCGACAACAAGCACATGATTAATGCCGAAACTATCGGCTACATGCACAGGGATGCCGTACTGATTAATACAGGTCGTGGTCCGTTGGTCGATGAGGAGGCTGTAGCCAATGCATTGAAGAGCGGCAAGCTTGGAGCTTATTGTGCTGACGTTATGGCAGAAGAGCCACCACACGCCGACAATCCGTTGTTTACATGCGAGAATGCCTACATCACTCCACACATCGCATGGGCTACCCATGAGGCTCGACAGCGGCTTATGGACATTGCCACGGGCAATATCAAGGCATTCATTGATGGCAACCCCATCAACAAAGTTAATTGACAAGCTGTATAAGTTATCATAATTTTGAATTTAGAATTTAGAATTTTGAATTAACCCATAGAAATGATTTCAGCTGACCCACATTTTGTGACGATATTGCAGCACGTAATAGAGTTCCTGGGAACCTTTGCCTTTGCAATATCCGGAATCCGCCATGCAGCCGCACATAATTTCGACTGGTTTGGCGGATATGTCTGCGGATTTGCCGTTGCCATAGGCGGCGGAACCATCCGCGACGTAATGCTTGGAGTGACACCATTCTGGATGACCAGCCCCATGTATGTGCTCTGTACAGCCTTCGCCCTTCTCTTTGTGATAATATCAGGGAAACGACTGAAACGCCTCAACAATGCATGGTTCGCTTTCGATACCCTCGGATTGGCACTGTTCAATATTGCCGGAATACAGAAAACTCTCGTCATGGGACATTCCTTCTGGGTGGCAATAATAATGGGCTGCATAACCGGTGCCGCCGGTGGTGTTATCCGTGATGTCCTGCTTAACAATGTTCCGGTAATATTCCACAAAGAGATATACGCTATGGCATGTGTGGCAGGTGGACTGGCTTATTGGCTGCTTTACTATATAAGTGCGCCAATAACCCTGACTGTTGTTGTATCCTTCCTTACCGTATGCGTCATCCGTTTCCTTGCGGTGAAATACCATATATCACTTCCTATTCTGAACACTGACGCTGGCGATGAAGACTAATCTTTATGCCAATTTAAACAGACATGCAGACAAAAAAAGAGAGGAGTACTTTATCACTAAAGCACTCCCCTTCCAACATCATGTACGAGAAAAAATTAATTGTTTTTTCGTTAGCTGTCTGAATTAATTGTTCTCAGGACGAAGCTTGCGGACTGTCTCACCAGCACGCCACATCTCCATGTCGTGCATAGCCTTCAGCTCTGCGTTCAGCTTCTCACGGTAGTCAGGCTGTGAATTCTTATCGATAGAAATCTGAGCCTCATTACCACTCTCTACTGAGCTGTACAGCCACTCCATTACAGGCAGGATGGCAGCCTTGAAACGTGGACGCCAGTCGAGAGCACCACGCTGTGCTGTAGTTGAGCAGTTGGCATACATCCAATCCATTCCCTTTTCGCCGAACAACGGGCCAAGGCTCTGAGTGAGCTCCTCAACGGTCTCGTTGAATGCCTCCGAAGGTGAGTGTCCATGCTCACGGAGCACCTGATACTGTGCCTCAAGAAGTCCCTCGATAGCACCCATCAGCGAACCACGCTCACCGGTAAGGTCGGAAGTAGCTTCCTTATTGAATGTCGTCTCGAACAGATAACCTGAGCCGATACCTACACCCATTGCCAGAGTCTTCTCCTTGGCATTGCCTGAAGCATCCTGATAAATAGCGTATGATGAGTTGATTCCACGACCCTCAAGGAACAGTGTACGCAGTGATGTGCCTGAACCCTTAGGAGCGACCATGATTACATCGACATCCTTTGGAGGAACGACACCTGTACGATCCTGCCAGTTGATTGCAAATCCATGACTGTAATACAGAGTCTTGCCCTTTGTCAGGAATGGCTTGATCTTTGGCCACTGAGCAATCTGACCTGCGTCGGAAAGCAGCATTGCGATAATTGTTCCCTTCTCGGCAGCCTCCTCGATAGAAAACAGAGACTTGCCAGGAACCCATCCATCGGCAACAGCCTTATCGTAAGACTTTCCCTTACGCTGACCGACAATTACGTTAAATCCATTATCGCGAAGGTTGCCTGCCTGACCAGGACCCTGAATACCATAGCCAATGACAGCAATCGTTTCATTCTTCAGTACTTCACGTGCTTTCTCCAATGTAAACTCTTCTCTCGTGACGATGTTTTCCTCAACGCCACCAAAATTCATTTTCGGCATAAGTGTTTTGTTTTTTAAGATATGCAGCCAATAAGCGACCGCGACTTTGTTAATACTATTTCTATTTCTTCTTTGTTGTTGTGTTGCGGTTGCAAAGTTACGGAATTATTATTAAACTGCAAAGAATTCTTTTAATCTTTTATGAATTTAACATTACTTCTTACAACTTCCATGTCTTTTCCGCCATTTTTAGGGGTTTTTGTGATTAAAACATTGAATATTCTCTCCTTCTCGACGGATTTGTCAGAAATATCTTCGATATAGAAGTTTAATTTATCGCCTTGGTGAGTTTCTGCAACATAAGCTACCTCGAAACGTTTCAATCTATAAGTTTTGTACCAATCGAGATTCCAGAGGTCAAGAACATGCTCGATATATTTTACCGAGTTTATATGTCCGTTAATATCAACATCATTATAATAGGTGTCAATGGTGTGAACGAATTTCACTGTATCTATATTAATAGGTACGCGCGAAGCTTTCTTGATAGGACACTCATAATCCTTTTCGACGTAGCTGGTTATCAATCCGTCTCTAACGGCAAGAATGTCGGTTGGCTGACGGCTCTCGGTATCTATCATCGCCCAAATGCTGCGACCATAGCCGAAGACTTTGCCATCATCACCGACGACCTTGAAGTCTCTGCTAGTGAAAAAGCGCATAACGCCTTCTACCCATGTCTCAACATTGAACTTATCGTATGCTTTAGGCATATCATCCATCTCTATAGCAAGGCGGCTGAGCACCCATGTCTTATGGATGGTGTTCAGATAGTGCATGCCATAGCCACGGTCATTGCTATGGAAATCGGCAGCATTAAGCAGGTGGTTGCCTAAATGTCCCAGGAAGAGCCGGTTGCTGAAATCACAGTGGAACGGTTCTGCCATAAAGGGATAACGCCCTACCTTGGGCAGTAAATTCTCATTACTAAAGTTTCCCACTTGTTCAAAATGCCCATAAACAAGGGGTTTCTGAAAAGTTCAAATAGCAGGATGCCCATAAACAAAGTAGTTTAACAAGTGCTTAATAAATGTGAAAGGGCAAATGACCTTAAAAGGAGAAGTCCGATAATGCAATATTCTACTGCTCATAAAAAGTTTTTTGAAAAGTTAAAGATGCGCATACCCTTTGGGAAAGCCTTTTTATAAAGGGGTTCTCCAAGTGGGAAACTTTAGTCTCATTATTCATTCTTTCTCGTACGTTTTTGATTTGTTTGTTGAATTATCTTATAAGATTATTGCCAAGGCATGGCATAAGTTTCCATGCTTTGGCAATATTAATTTGGTATAGTCTAGTGATTCTCTTGGTTTTCAAGAAACCTCACTACGGGGTCGTCGAAACTGCGCGTAACAGCAATACGTCCGGAACGGGTGTATTGAAGTAGGCAACCGAAACGCTTGAATTCGCTGTACAGATGGGTTACCTCATCGGTCAATCCGGCGAGAAGGACAGTGGTGTATGTCGGATTTACTTCCATCATTCTGGCATCGTGATGACGGATACAACGGCTAATCTCCGGATTGTCGAGGAGTTGTGGAGTTGAAATCTTGAACAAGCCCTCTTCGTGTATGAACAATTCGTCATCGGTATAATAGTCAGCTTTAACCACATCTATCTTCTTCTCGATAGCCTTGGTTATCTTGATAATCTGTTCCTCATTGCTCCAGCATGTTATAGTATACTTATGTATGCCGCTCATACTCGACGCACTAACGTTCAGACTTTCTATATTTACTTGTCTTCGGGTGAAGACCGCTGTGACCTGATTGAGCACACCGGCAATATTCTCTGAGTAGACAAGCAGAGTGTAGAGGGTCTGTCCGTCATGGGATTTATTGGCTGTTGGTATATCGTTTTTTTCTTTATTCATCGCATAAATATTATTTCATCCATCATTATAGAGGAAACATTGACGACTTAAATGTCCAGATGCAGTTGCATCTCATCAATGCTCTTGCCAGGAGGAGTCATCGGCTGGATGTTTTCGTCTTCCTTAACAGCAGCTTCGAGAAGATAAGGACCGTCGGTATGCAACATCGCTTCTATCTTTGTCTTCAAGTCTTTGCGGTCGATAACAACATCGTAAGGTATGTTGTAGCCACGTGCAATGTCTTCATAACGAGGATTGAGCATGCGTGTGAACGAACGGCGATGATTATACATCAGGTCTTGCCATTGACGTACATTGCCGAGATAGTTGTTATTGAGGATAATCATCTTGACAGGAGCATGTTGTTCCATTATTGTTCCCAGTTCCTGAATACTCATCTGAAAACCTCCATCGCCGGAGAACATGCAGACCGTTCTGTCGGGAGCGCCGAATGTTGCACCTATAGCCGCAGGCAGTCCGAAGCCCATTGTACCGGCTCCGCCACTGGTAACGATGCTGCGGTTACGTTTGTACTTAAAATAACGGGCAGAGAACATCTGGTTCTCGCCGACATCATTTACAAGTATTGCCTCGCCATGAGTAGCTTCGGCAACAGCGTTGACGACCTCGCCCATAAGCAACGGACCATCTGACGGATGTATGCTAGGCTCTATCACTTGGTCTATTTCTTTTTGTTGCAGAGGCTTGAAAGACTCTATCCACTCAGAATGATCGTGACTCTGAATGAGTTCTGTCAGCGCAGGAAGACTTTCCTTACAGTCGGCAAGGATTGCAACATCAGTCTTCACGTTCTTGTCAATCTCCGTCGGGTCAATGTCAAGATGGATTATCTTGGCTTGCTTTGCGTATGTATCAAGGCGTCCTGTTACTCGGTCGGAGAAACGCATACCTATTGCTATAAGTACATCACATTCCTGCTCTTTGACATTAGGAGCATAGTTGCCGTGCATACCGAGCATGCCTATATCCAACGGATGGTCGGTTGGTAGTGCCGAAAGACCTAACAGAGTTCGTCCGGCAGGAATATTTCCTTTCTCAAGAAATGCCTTGAGCTCTTCCTGAGCACCGCCCAGTTCAACTCCCTGACCTACAAGTGCCAATGGTTTCTTGGCATTGTTTATGATGTCAGCGGCAGCACGGACAGCATCCAAGTTTAACTTTGGATATGGATGGTATGAACGCACAAAGTCAACCTTGCTGGGTTCCCATTTGCACTTGCCTGTCTGAGCACTGCGAGTAAAGTCCAATACAACAGGTCCGGGACGACCACTCCGTGCTATGTAGAAGGCACGGCTGACAGCCCAGGCAACATCTTCCGGTCGACGAATCTGATAGCTCCATTTAGATATTGGTTGGGCAACACCTACAAGGTCGACTTCCTGAAATGCATCAGTACCAAGGGCGGCAACGCCGACCTGACCAGCAACAACTACGATAGGGGTTGAATCCATCATAGCGTCGGCTACTCCGGTAAGGGTATTAGTAGCACCAGGACCGCTTGTAACGATGGCAACTCCGACGTTTCCACTCACACGGGCATACCCTTCTGCCGAGTGAGCCGCAGCTTGCTCATGGCGGACAAGGACAAAGTCGAACCACGGATCTTTCTTCTGCGTATATGTGTAAAGGGCATCAAATACCGGCATAATAGCTCCACCGGGATAGCCGAAGATTGTCTTTACGTTCTCCTGATAGAGAGCACGCATCATTATCTCAGCACCACTACACTCTTCACCTATGCGGATTCCGTTCCAAGGCACCTCTATCGGTGACTCGGTTCCACTACCCTTTCCTATCTTTATCTGGATGTTTTTTTCAGCCATAAATTAATCAATTATTCGTACTCCACCTTTATCCGCACTCGAAACACTCTGGGCGTATGCACGAAGAGCCTTGCTGACGACACGTTTACGCTTAAGTGGCTGCTGTGGACGAGCCGCAAGTTCTTCATCAGAAAGTTTGACGTTAATACTGCGGGTAGGAATATCTATGACTATAATATCACCGTCCTTAATCTTTCCGATGTTTCCACCGTTAGCTGCTTCAGGTGATATATGTCCGATTGAAAGTCCGGAAGTACCACCGGAGAAACGTCCGTCAGTTATCAACGCACATTCTTTGCCAAGATGGCGGCTCTTAATATATGATGTCGGATAAAGCATTTCCTGCATGCCAGGACCTCCCTTAGGACCTTCGTGAGTTATAACTACACAATCGCCGGACTTTACCTTTCCTCCAAGTATTCCGTCACAAGCATCTTCCTGAGAGTCGAAAACAACAGCAGGACCTTCGAAATGCCAGAGCTCAGGAGCAACACCAGCCGTCTTTACGACACAGCCGTCCTGCGCTATATTGCCGAATAGGACAGCGAGACCACCATCCTTAGTGTAAGCATGTTCTATGTCACGAATACAACCGTTTGCCCGGTCGGTATCAAGCGAAGGCCAAAGTGTAGCCTGACTGCCCATCTTTGTCGAGAATTTATTTGCCGGAGCAGCATAATATATCTGACGACCAAACTCAGACCAATCATCAACCGGCGAGAATGGCATTGAAGCAGGTGTATCTTTTGTTATATCATACTTCTTAATAGCTTCGCCCAGGTTCATACCATCGACACGTTTAACGTTCTCTCGGATTAGGCCACCCTTATCCAGTTCATTAAGGATTCCAAGAATTCCACCGGCACGATTGCACTCTTGAACTGAATATTTCTGAGTATTAGGTGCCAGCTTACAGAGACAAGGAACATGACGACTAAGCTGGTCTATATCTGACATCTTGAAATCGACTTCGCCTTCCTGGGCAACTGCCAGCAAATGAAGTACTGTATTGGTAGAGCCACCCATTGCTATATCCAAAGTCATTGCGTTAAGGAAAGCATCACGAGTTGCAATACTTCTTGGCAGAACGCTATCATCACCATCCTCATAGTAAGCGAAAGCATTCTTTACTATCTGACGGGCTGCAGCACGGAACAGTTCTATTCTGTCTTTATGAGAAGCGAGGATTGTGCCATTTCCAGGAAGAGCCAAGCCAATAGCCTCAGTAAGCGAATTCATTGAATTGGCTGTAAACATACCGGAGCAACATCCACAACCAGGACAAGCACAACATTCAAGTTTCTGTAATTCTTCATCAGAAACATCATTGTCTGCACCGGCTATCATCGCCGTAATAAGGTCGGCATTCTCTCCATGCCAATGTCCGGCTTCCATAGGTCCACCCGAACAGAAAACCGTCGGAATGTTAAGGCGCATTGACGCCATAAGCATTCCTGGTGTTACCTTATCGCAATTGGAGATGCATATCATAGCATCTGCCTTGTGGGCATTGACCATATATTCTACTGAATCGGCTATAATATCACGACTAGGAAGCGAATACAACATACCGTCATGCCCCATTGCAATTCCATCATCAATGGCTATGGTATCAAACTCAGCGGCATAACATCCCATCTTCTCTATTTCCTGCTTTACAATCTGACCAATCTCATGAAGATGTGTATGACCAGGAACAAACTGAGTGAAAGAATTTACTATTGCAATTATTGGTTTTCCAAACTGTTCATGCTTCATTCCGGCTGCTACCCAAAGGGCACGTGCGCCAGCCATTTTTCTGCCTTCTGTACAGACAGCACTTCTCAACTGATGTTTCATATTCGCAACATTTATCATATTGAGTTGCAAAGTTACATACTTTTTATGGAAAAACAAACAAATTCGCACATTTGTTTATAATAATGCAAAAGATTTAATTTATATTCTATATAAAACATACAAATTAAAAGGATTGTTAGAATTATAAGTATAGAAACACAAAAATCCCCGATGCCGAAGCACCGGGGATAATTATTTAGAGAGTGAATACTCTTTTACCTGTAAGGTTCGATTACTTTACGTAAACGACAGCCAGACGGTTAGAAGTGTTGCCCTGAACACCCTTGCCTTCAGCCTTGTCAACTGTAACACCCTTGCTCTTCAGGTACTCAGCTACGCTGTTAGCACGCTCCTGAGACAGGCGATCGTTGATAGCCTTAGAACCCTCTGGAGAAGCAGTACCAGTGATAGCAACGTGCTTGCCACTAGCGATGTTGTCAAGAGCCTTCTTAGCCTCCTTGGTGAGAGCAGACTTGCCCTGAGCGAATGTTACGAATACGAGGTCAGAAACGTTAACCTCCTTAGCAGGAGTCTCCTTAACGACTTCCTTAACAACCTCCTTAGGCTTCTTAGCAAGCTCAGCCTTCAGGTTGTTGATCTGGTCGTTAAGACCATCGATCTCGGCCTGGTCGCGGAAACGAACAAGTGAGAAGTTGTGACGACCGTCGTGGTTCTTGAACTTGTAGATAACACCAGCGTTCAGCTGCAGGAAACCATTGTGGATGTTGTAGTTTGGCTGATCAGCATCGTTAGTACCCTTGAAACCGAGAGCATAAGTCTGAGTATCGTGAGTTGTACCAGGCATACCGTTGAATACCCATGTTACAGAAGGCTCAACGTAGATCTGCCACTCCTTGTTCTTGCCAAGGTTGAACTGGAAGTCAACACCTGCCTTTGAAGTCATGCGGTTAACAGCGCGACCAGCATCCTGATGCATGAAGAGGTGACCCCAACCGAAGCCATAGAGAGCTGTTACCTCGAAGAAACGAGGATCACCCTTGTAACCACCGAAGAGGTTGCTGAGGTTGAATGTTCCTAACAGAGAAGTGTTAAGAGCGCGAACAGCGAGCTTTGTTGAAGCCCAAGGCTTGTTTGAGAAGTATGCGTTACTCTCAGCAGCGATACCGAATACTGGAGTGATGTTCTTACCGATACGGATACCAGCGTTTGGATCGAGATCGCTAAGCCACTTGTGACCAGTCAACTTTGTAGCAACACCGCCATTTACACCGACATACCAGTTGTCAGTGAACTTGCTCTGACGGAGACCATACTCCTGACCAGGAGCAGACTCAAAGACCTGAGCAGATGCAGAAACTGTCATTGCGACAGCAGCTAACATTAAAACTAACTTTTTCATGTCTCTCTGAATTAATAATATAATTTAAATTATAAAAGTTTTATTTTCTTCGAATGTCTTCTCTTCATATTTCGGGTGCAAAGTAATAAAAAAAACTTGGAATAGCCAAATATTTTTGATAAAAAATGATTTTCCAACCGGCAAAAATCATAAAATATACCATATTTATAGTATTTTAGACGATTTCCAACTCTTTAAAAAGCGTTTACGTTTTAACGATAAGTTTCAAACGTTGTTATCGCACACAAGAAAAACGGAGCCATCTGCATCACGCAGAAGGCTCCGAACATAATTAGAGAGTTATAAAAAATCAGGTTTCATGTTATTTCTGTTCCTGTATGATTTTCATGCCTTCACTGACTGCCTGCATATTCAGAGGAATCATGTTGTGATGGCGTTCAGGAAGGCTCTTGAATAGCGCCTTGTTCAGTCCGTCGGTTGAAACGACCGGACAAACCTTGAGCAATCCACCGAGAACAATCATATTGAACACCTTAGAGTTCTTCATCTCGGCAGCCTTGTCCATAGCGTCAATACGATAGACCTTTATATCCTTGCGCTTTGGCGGGTCCATTATTCCATATCCATCATAGATAAGCATGCCACCCGGCTTCACCTTCGGCTCAAACTTATCCAGAGACGGCTGGTTAAGCACGATAGCGACATCATACTTACTTAGAATAGGAGACGAGATGCGCTCATCACTGATGATAACCGTCACGTTGGCAGTACCGCCACGCTGTTCAGGTCCGTAAGCCGGCATCCACGTTACTTCCTTATCTTCCATCAGTCCGGAATAAGCAAGAATCTTTCCCATGGAAAGAACGCCCTGACCTCCAAAGCCACTGATTATTATTTCTGTTTTCATTGTCGTTCCGTTTTTACTTAATGCCAGTAGTGTCCTTAAGGTCACCCTTGACATACTTCTTGAACATATTCTCTCGCATCCACTCGTTAGCCTTTACAGGTGAGAGCTTCCAGCCACTGTTACATGTCGAGACAATCTCGACAAGTGAAGAGCCCAGTCCCTGCATGCTGGCATCGAAAGCCTTGCGGATAGCCTTCTTAGCCTTGCGGATAGAGGCTACCGTGTCGACGCTCTGGCGGGTAACATAACATGTTCCGTCGAGATGGCTCGCCAGCTCAGTGATATTCAGAGGATAACCATGAATCTTCGGATCACGGCCATAAGGACAAGTACTGGTCTTCTGACCAATAAGAGTAGTCGGAGCCATCTGTCCACCGGTCATACCATATATGGCATTGTTGATGAAGATGATTGGAATATTCTCGCCACGGTTCAATGCATGTATAGTCTCACAAGTACCGATACAAGCGAGGTCGCCGTCGCCCTGATAAGTAAAGACGAGACGGTCAGGCCACAGACGCTTGATGGCAGTAGCTACAGCAGGTGCACGACCATGGGCAGCCTCCTGCCAGTCGATGTCGAGATAGCGGTAAGCGAAAACGGCGCAACCCACAGGGCAAACACCGACAGTCTTCTCGCTCATACCCATCTCCTCGATTACCTCAGCAACAAGTTTATGTACTACACCATGAGAACAGCCCGGGCAATAATGCATCGGCGTGTCGTTCATCAGTGTAGGCTTCTTATATACCAGATTCTCCGGTGATATTATATCGTTTGCCATAATCTTCTCGTTTTTACTTGATAAGTTTTTCCTTAAGGGCATTGACAATCTCCTCAGGCTCAGGAACGATACCTCCGAGGCGTCCGAAATGCTCGACAGGCAGTGCGCCGTTGACAGCAAGGCGTACATCCTGAATCATCTGACCGGCGTTAATCTCACTAACGAGTATACCCTTCTTGCCCTTTGCAACCTCAGCAATCTGCTTGCTTGGGAACGGCCACAGAGTAATCGGGCGGAAAAGTCCGGCCTTGATACCCTGCTCACGGGCCAGCTCAACAGCCTTTTCGCCAATACGAGCCGCACTGCCAAAGCTTACAATGATGTAATCGGCATCGTCGCACTTCTGAGTCTCATAGCGGACTTCCGTCTCCTGGCAGATGCGGTACTTCTCCTGCATGTGCAGGTTACGAGCCTCCATGACCTCCGGCTTAAGCTCAAGCGAAGTAAGGATGTTCGGCTCACGATCCAAAGTACGACCGATAGTAGCCCACGGACATTCCTTCTTTATCTGTTCCTCGGTACGGCGCGGCTTGATAGGAGGAAGAACAACCTTCTCCATCATCTGACCGATAACACCATCCGACAGGATCATAGCCGGGTTACGGTACTTGAAAGCGAGCTCAAAGGCGAGGTCGACAAAGTCAGCCATCTCCTGAACGGAGTTAGGAGCAAGCACAATAACATTGTAATCGCCGTTACCACCGCCTCTTGTAGCCTGGAAATAGTCACTCTGCGAGGGCTGGATAGTTCCCAGTCCAGGACCGCCACGCTGAACATTGACAATGACGCCAGGAATCTCAGAACCAGCCATATAGCTGATACCCTCCTGCATCAGGGCAACACCGGGTGACGAAGAAGTCGTTAACACACGCTTGCCGGCACCGGCACCACCATAAACCATGTTGATAGCGGCAACCTCCGACTCAGCCTGAAGAACCACCATACCGGTAGTCTCCCACGGCTTCAGCAGCGCCAAGGTCTCAATAATCTCACTCTGCGGAGTAATAGGATAACCGAAGAAGGCATCTGCTCCACAACGTATGGCAGCATGGGCGATAGCCTCGTTGCCTTTCATTAATGTAACTTCCTTTTCTGCCATCTTTATTCCTCCACTTTTTTACGGTAAACAGTAATACACCCGTCAGGGCAGACAATGGCGCACGATGCACACCCAATGCATTTGTCAGCGTTAGCCGGCTCGACGTATGGGTATCCATGAACGTTAACTTTCTTCTGCGCAAGGGCGATGACATCCTGCGGACACGCCACGACGCACAGCTGGCATCCCTTACAGCGATCCGTATTTACCACGATTGCACCTTTAATTTTGCTCATAAGCTCTTGTATAAAAGCCTCTCCAATCATCCCGCAAGGGGAGAATGTTGATATGCTTGTTTTAAACTCTTATCTTGTTCTTAAGGATTGTAAGCATCCTTATTGTAGAAGTTGAGGATGTCCTCAAGCATCTTCTTAGCCTCGACAGCGGGCGATTCCGGGTCGAGTTCTATGGCTTCCATATAGCAGTCGATGGCGTGCTGCCAGTCGCTCTGCCTCCGGTATTCGTTGCCTTTCTTATACCACTCCTCTGCCGACATAATCTGAGTCTTACTTATAGTACTCCTTCTTAGCCGCAGCCAAAGTATTCTTCATCAGCGAACAGATGGTCATTGGGCCTACGCCGCCCGGCACAGGAGTAATGTAACTGCACTTCGGAGCGACCTCGTCGAACTTGACATCGCCATTGAGATGGAATCCCTTCTTCTTTGTCGGATCCGGCACACGGGTAGTACCGACATCAATGACGACAGCGCCTTCCTTGACCATATCAGCTGTAACGAAATTTGGCTTACCAATGGCAGCGACAATAATGTCGGCATCCTGGCACTCCTTCTTGATGTCCTTAGTGTGCGAATGGCATACTGTAACCGTTGCGTCACCGTAGTTTTTCAGCATCATCAGCTGAGCCATAGGCTTGCCGACAATGTTACTACGACCGAGGACGACACACTTCTTTCCACTCGTCTGAATGTTGTAATGTTTCAACAGTGTCATTATGCCGAGCGGAGTAGCCGAAATGAACGAAGGCAGACCGATGGACATGCGTCCTACATTTATAGGATGGAAGCCGTCGACATCCTTACGGTAGTCGATAGCCATAATGATTTTCTGCTCATCGATATGCTTCGGCAGAGGCAGCTGGACGATGAATCCATCGACATCGTCATCCTTGTTCAGCTTGTCGACACAAGCAAGGAGTTCTTCCTCGGTTACATCATCCTCATAGCGGATGAGCGTCGACTTGAAGCCACACTGCTCGCAAGCGACAACCTTGTTCTTTACGTAAGTCTCACTGCCACCGTCGTGACCGACGAGGACAGCAGCCAAATGCGGTTGCTTGCCGCCATTGGCTACAATATCCTTTACTTCATCGGCAATCTGCTGCTTGATGGCAGCTGCCGTAGCTTTTCCGTCAATTAGAGTCATTATCTAATTCAAAATGCAAAATTCAAAATTATGATTACCGAAAGAACTTAATTCTTCAGTCTCCGTTCTTCACTCATCACTTACTTTGGCATCTGTGGCATACCCTTCATCTGAGGCATATTCTTCATGCGCGACATCATGTTGCGCATACCCGAGCCGGTGACCATCTTCATCATCTTACGGGTCTGGTCGAACTGCTTAATCAGTCGGTTAACCTCCTGATAGCTGGTGCCTGAGCCTTTGGCAATGCGCTGACGGCGGCTTGTGTTCAACACCTCAGGATTGGTACGCTCCTTAGGAGTCATACTCTGGATGATAGCCTCAATGCCCTTGAAAGCGTTGTCGTCAATATCGACATCACGGATAGCCTTGCCCACTCCAGGAATCATACTGGCGAGATCCTTGAGGTTACCCATTTTCTTGATTTGCTGAATCTGATTATAGAAGTCGTTGAAGTCGAACTTGTTCTTCTGAATCTTCTTCTGCAACTTGCGGGCTTCCTCCTCATCGAACTGCTCCTGGGCACGCTCAACGAGAGAGACGACATCACCCATGCCGAGGATACGGTCGGCCATACGGACAGGATGGAACACGTCAATGGCTTCCATCTTCTCGCCCGTTCCGATGAACTTGATAGGCTTCTTGACGACAGTGCGGATAGAAAGCGCGGCACCACCACGGGTATCACCGTCGAGCTTGGTAAGTACAACGCCGTCGAAATCGAGGCGGTCATTGAACTCCTTGGCTGTATTTACAGCGTCCTGACCGGTCATTGAATCGACAACGAACAATGTCTCGTCAGGATGAACATGATTCTTCAGCGACTCTATCTCGTCCATCATCTGCTCGTCGACAGCAAGACGACCGGCGGTATCGATGATTACTACATCATAGCCCTTTGCTTTAGCCTCATGAATGGCATGGTCGGCTATTTCATTAACGTTCTTGTTGTCGGGCTCACTATAAACCGGAACTCCAATCTGCTCGCCTACGACCTTCAACTGGTCGATAGCTGCCGGGCGATAGACATCGCACGCAACGAGCAATGGCTTCTTGTTCTGCTTATTCTTGAGCATGTTGGCGAGCTTGCCGGAGAACGTTGTCTTACCGGAACCCTGCAGACCGCTCATCAGAATAATGGCAGGATGCTGCTCCAGTTTCAGTCCTACAGCCTCACCGCCCATAAGCTCAGCGAGTTCGTCATGAACAAGCTTCACCATAAGCTGTCCCGGCTTCACCGCCGTGAGGACGTTCATTCCGAGAGCCTTTTTCTTGACATCATCCGTAAATGTCTTGGCAACTTTATAGTTGACATCGGCGTCGAGCAGAGCACGGCGCACGTCCTTCATTGTCTCGGCAACATTTATTTCTGTGATCTTGCCTTCACCCTTCAATATCTTGAAAGAGCGTTCCAGGCGGTCGCTTAAATTTTCAAACATATCTAGCTAAAGTACTTTAAACCTGATTTAATCTTACACTATATAATGTATCTTATTCTAATGCAAAGATAACATAAAAAGTACGAAAATCATTCGCTTTCCTTTTCTATTTAAAATATTTTAAAACACAAGCAACGAAATTGTGCGCAATAACAGATTTATTGTGCAAAAAAATCAGAAAATTTTTTGATACCTCATTTTTTATCTATAATTTCGCACACGCTTAAAGAAGTAGGTATAACGAACAACAATATGGAATATTATATCAGCGTAAACAACGACAAGCGTGGTCCTTACAGCATTTCTGAGCTAAAGGCACGCGGCATCAGCTCGGAGACTCTTGTCATGGCTGACGGTACCGAACAATGGATACCGGCATGGCAGATAGAAGAGCTCCGGCCGATAATTAAGAATCAAGTTCCGGATTACCAAGATCCACAATCAACAGCTCAGAATACTGACAACCAAGACAAGACGGCTGACGCAGAGGCAACTCCTGTTGGTGAGAATAATGATTCAGCCGACGAACTGACCGGGCAACCAATCAATGACGGGCAAGCACAGACGACGAATGGAAAAGGCGGACAGACGAACAACGAGCAAAAGATAGACGACTTCATAGAAGGAGAGCCTGTCAACAATACTAATAATTTTGACAACATTCCTTATCAGCAAGGCTATGTCGCAGGCGGTCCGACGGTCGCAAGCAACCAAGGATTCTCCCCTTCCGGGAATCGTGGCGAGGAGCACAAACACCACGGTGGTTGTCTTCGCAACTTCCTCATTGGTCTCATAATCCTTGCCGCATTGACAGGTATAGCCATAGTGACATGCCCTGACACCAACGCCCACAAAGCGGCTCTGGCGAATGTTGTAGCCACAGCTGTCAGCGAGGAAGTCAACGGCACTGACTCGGCTTACGACGACAATGATGTGGTCGGCAAGATGTTCCGGCAGATAAGCGACTCATGGACACAGAAAGTCATCGAGACGGCAGTCGATAATCTCATCCACGTCGACAACCATATCGTTTTCTCTACGGGCAAGGTACGGCTTGCAGGCAAGGAACATACGGTTTCAGTCGGTGTTTTCGGTCACGTGTTTACAGTCGACAAAGACGACCTTAAAGCTGCAGCCGAGCAATATTACAGTAAGGCTGAACGCGACACTAAAGCTGACTTACAGAAAAAGGCTGAGAAAATTATTAACGAAAATGTCATCGACCCTGCAGCCCAGGCTATCAAGCAGATGATTAACGGGGCTATGAACGACCTGATGCAGGACATGGGTATGTCGGATGGGAGTTCGCCGGACGAACAGCAGCAAGAGGAAGAAAACGACAGTACGGGCAACTAACTAAAGTCAAAAATATTCATAGCTGAAACGCCGTTAAGAGCGGTCTTGTAAACAGCTGACCGTCAACGGGTTTCTAAAAGGGCATCTTTTAGCTTCTAAAAGGTGCCCTTTTACAATGTAACAGATACCCAATCAGGAGCTAAAAGATACCCAATTAGAAAACAAAAAGCGGTCTCTTGCAATGCAGCAAGAGACCGCTTTTTGTTTTGTATGGTTTATTTACCTATAAGAATCTTACTTGCTCAGCAAGAACTTATGACCGTTCTGGATAACTACACCCTTGTAGCTCTTTGCTACACGCTGACCGGCGAGGTTGTACATAGGAGCATTGACGTCGATAACAGCGTCAGCCTTAATCTCGTTGATAGCGTCAGGAGCTGCAGCTGTAGGAGCCTCTACAGGCTGAATCTCGTATGTAGTGTTGTACTTGGTGATGATACCCTTGATGTTGACATTCTGTGCCTCAGCAACAGTATAACCATCGATATAGAATCCGTTGTATACCTGCAGGCTGTCGTTGCCAACTACTGCATAGTAGTTTGTACGCTCGCCGGAAGTCTTGGAAACAATGTTCACGTTCTTCAGCTGTACGAGGTCAGATACATAGTTCTGTGCATCAGCAACATTGATGTCCTTAGCCTGAACAGGATCGCCAGCTGTAGCAGTGAATGTTGTTTTGCTGGTGTTGTCGTTCTTACCACCCTGAACGAGACCGTGATAGTCCTCACGGGTCAAGTTAACAGTACCGTTCAGAACCTGGTTTGCAGTGAGGTCGAGACCAGCATTGCGCAGGCAGAGAGCACCTGAAGCGTCACGGATGTATGTAGAGTTGTTGCCATTGTTAGAAGTCCATGAATAGAGGACCTCTGCATTGGTCAGAGTCAGGACAGCAGGAGTATTAACAGCAAGTGCATTGAATGCAGCGATGTCGGCTGCAGTCTTTGTCTCGACAGGCTTGTCCTTATGGTTTGTCTTTACGATCTTACCGCCACGAGCCAGCTCGTAAGTGCCGTTGAAGTTCTGGAGCTGACCATAAACGATTACAGAGTCACCAACAGCAATCTGGTTTGCATCAGTGAACTTAGCGCCGTCGAGGTTGAAGCAGTCAAAGCAGTAGAACTGATCAGCTGTAGTGGTACCGTCTGCAGAAATGTAGAAGCGAGCGTTGCCATATTGGTCAGTATTAACCTGTGTGATACTTGAAACGATACCCTTTACATAGTAGCTTGCGTCAGACTTAGCGCCAGAAGCGAGTGCGCTTGCAGCAGCATTAGCCTCAGCAGGAGTATATGGGTTGTCGATAGTTGTGCCCTTGTCGCCTATAGGAGTAGAACCGCCTTCGTCCTTTACAGAGAAGTTGTTGATCTCCCATGTGCCGGCAGCAGACTCAGTGCTGACATACTTGAAGGCAATCTTTACGGTCTTGCCTGCGAATGCAGAAAGGTCGATAGAGTTGTCGACAAATGTCCAGTCTTTGCCAGTGAAGTAGTTAGGAATAGTTACCTGAGTCTTCTCGTTGGTAGCCTTATCGATTACCCAAAGAGTAGCCTCGTCAGAAGGAGTTCCGAAGAACTTGCCTGTATGACTGAAGGTAAGGGTTGGCTTTGTAGCGTTGGTGAGGTCGATGAATGGAGACTCGAGCCAACTCTCTGAAGCCAGATTCTTGCGGTTAACGTATGCAGAAGCATGCATGTGTGCAGGAGTACTGCCCGACTTGTCTCTCCACTGCCATACGTAATTTAAGCCATCAGAAATAGTGACATTGTCGATAGTGAAGTCGCCCTGTCCGTCAGAAAGTGCAGAGTAAGGAAGAGAAACAGATGCGTTAGGATCCTGCTTTACGAATGTCGCTGTAGCAACGTCGCTGGCATTGAAGTCTGCGTCGTAAGCAATAGCCTTAACAGTTGTTGTCTCAGTGATGGTGAACGGACCGGTGTACTCTGTGCTGCGGTCGTCAGGTGTCTGGTCAGCATCAGTAGTGTAGAAGATGCTTGCGCCCTCACCTGCGGTGATAGTAACGGTAGTTGACTCAGTGAAAGGAGTTGTGCCGCTGATGGTTGGCTTAGTAACAGTAACTGGGGTCTCACCACCCTCACCGGTAATAACGACCTTGTCCAAGTCGAACTGACCACCTTTTGTATCGCCATCAGTTCCATGAACAGCCTTGTCGCCAACGGTGAAAGTAACCTCGGCAACACCTGTTGTGTTAGTCCAAGTGGTAGTGCCTGCCTCGGTATCGAGTGTTACAGTACCAGTAGATGCTGTAACGTCAGCCCATCTTCTCTTGCCCTGTTTCGACATTGTGAAGACAAGCTTTGTGAAGCTAGTGCCACTAACCTTGAAGGTGTTCTTTGCATAGATGCGCAGATCCTTTGAATTGGGGTTCTGTTTTGGAACGGTAGCACCCTCTGCCTGGTCAGCGGCGAAAGTAAAGCCACTGGCTGTAAGTGTAAAGCCATTGTCAGTTGCGGTTATTGACTGCTTGGTGAAGTCAATTTCTGTTTGTGCGAAACTAACTGCACTTACAATAGCCAGTAACGACAACATTGTGAAGCGTAAAACTTTGTTCATAAACAGTTGATTTTAATTATTAATGATGTTAGTTATTGAGATTAGTCAATTATCCTTTTTAATTTAGCCTTTAATCTTATTTGTGCACAAAGATAATAAATAAAATAGTGACAAGCAAGTTTTCAAGCATTAAAATTCAGTTAAAAAGGAACAATTTTTCCACTCATATTCAGATTGTTACATTAGTTTCGATTTAGGTTAAAGAATGAAAGGATTTCCTTCTTTTAAACAAACATGTCCACTGTGGGGAGATGGTTCTTTTAACATACATACCCACTGTGGGAATACGCCTTTACATATCCACTGTAGGGGCGCACCTTGTGCGCATCCCTACTGTGGGTATATGGATATTACTTGCTGGCAACCGGCAGACCCTGCTGTTCCATTTCAAGGCTTGCCCAGATGAACGGACCGACGCCCTTGCCATCGTTGTCACGGATTGGCTCCGACATATAATACTCGAAACTTCCGTCACGACGCTTGTTGACCTTGTTCTCAGGAACATACGGAGGATTATAACCCGGACCAAGACCGCTGACCTCGCAACAATGGGTGAGGCTGATGGTCTTATCAGGATTAACCTTGATGAAGTTCTTGATAATTCCGTTGTATGCCTTGACACCTGCGTCCTTATAGTTTGCATCAAGATAACCAAGACGATAACCCTTCAAGAGGCAGTAAGCGAACATGCTGCTTGCTGTTGCCTCAAGATAATTCTTTGGATCCTTGACATCGAGGACATCATACCACAGACCGGTCTTCTTGTCCTGGCACTTAACGAGTGCTGCCATTGCTTTCTGGAACAAGTTGACGACCTCGGCACGGCGGGCATAGTTTGACGGCAGTGCATCGAGGACCTCAACCATTGCCATTGTATACCAACCCATTGCGCGAGCCCATGAATGCTGACTCTGACCCGTCTCAGGATTAGCCCAGAACTGCTTATGTGTCTCGTCCCAAGCGTGCTTCCAAAGACCAGTTGCAGGATCGTAAGTGCGCTTGTCAGTCTTTGTTATCTGGTCGACAGCATCATCCCAGTATTTCTTAGCTTTCTTATAGCCTTTGAACTCAGGAGCTGCCTTGGTGTAGAACGGCAGTCCCATGAAGATTCCGTCGAGCCATACCTGATTGGCATAGATAGCCTTATGCCAGAACACCCCTTCCTTGGTGCGTGGCTGGTTCTCAAGCTGTTTGAAGATGGTCTTCATGCCTTTGAGAATGCTTGGCTGAGGATAGAGCTGATAGAGGTTGATGAGGAAATGACCGGTGCGGCAGTTGTCAAGGTTGAAGTCCTCATACTTGTAACCAGTAATTGTGCCGTCGGCTGCAATCATCTTGTCGGGATAAGCCTTGCAATAGTTGAGGATTGACTCGTCCTTGTAAGCACGGTAAGTGTCGAGCATTGGCTCAAGCTCCGTACCGATAGTGTAGCTCCAGCGCGGTTTCTTGGCGAAATCGAGAAGATAAGACTGCGGGGCACGCTTCATTTCGGAATGAGTCATCCACTCGGAATAGTGCTTGTATGGCGGGTCGAGGAGAACAGTTGAGCCATTTACAACAAGGTTGTTGAAGAAGATGTCGTGGCTCTTGCCCGTGCGCTTGACTGCCTGGTCCTGTACTCCATCGAATGTGCAGTTATCGACATGGATGTTGTAAATCTCATCAGCATCGTCAAGACCATTGATAAGGACACCGTACTTACTCTTCTTGCAAGTTACATTACTCATATATACGTTGCGGACTGTCGGGATGTGACCACGCTCGGCAGCTTCGTTAGGCTCGTAGGCAAGGTTGATGCGCATAACTGCCTCACCGCACTGACCGACGGTAATGTTGCGGACATAGATATTCTCAGTAACACCACCACGGCAAGTGTTTGTCTTGATGCGGAGCACACGGTCGAGGTTTGGCGAGTCCATCTCGCAGTTCTCAGCAAAGACGTTCTTTACTCCGCCGGAGATCTCTGAACCGATAACGACTCCACCATGACCGTCTTCCATAGTGCAGTTGCGGATGATGATGTTCTGACTTGGGATATTCCACTTCAATCCGTCGCGGTTTCGGCCACTCTTGATAGCTATGCAGTCGTCGCCTGTATGGAATGTGCAACCGTCAATGATAACGTTCTCACAACTCTCAGGGTCGCAGCCATCACCGTTAGGTCCTTCGTTCCAGATCTTTACTCCCTTGACAAGAATGTTCTTACTCAGCAATGGATGAATAACCCAGAATGGCGAGTTAAGCAGTGTTACGTTCTTTATGGCTATACCCTCACAGTTGTAGAGATTGATAAGCTGTGGACGAAGACCTTTGTCCTTCATATCACGCTTTTCAATGTCAGTGCCTGCCTCAGCAAGCTTGAACAGCAAAGGACGACCGATTTTCTGGCTTTCCTCGAGTTGTGGGGTCCAGCCGAAGCGGTCTTTGCCACACCATTTCCACCATGTTGCGTTAGAGCCACCACCATCGATAGTTCCTTCTCCGGTAATAGCGATGTTCTTTTCACCGTAGGCATAAACACATGGACTATAGTTCATGCAGTCCATTCCTTCCCAACGGGTCTTTACAATAGGATAAAGAGTCTTGTCGAAAACGAACTGGAGTTTAGCGTCCTTCTGTATTTCCAGATTGACATTGCTCTTCAGACGAATGGCACCGGTGTTGTAAGTTCCGGCTGGAACGACAACCTTTCCACCACCCTTCTTTGAGCATTCCTCAATAGCTTTGTTGATAGCCTTCTGGTTCTTGGCTGCAGTAGCCTTTGGCGATGCACCGTATTTGGTTACATCGTAAGTTTTGTCCTTGAAGACCGGTTCATTGACATTTTGCTCAATTTGTTTATACAAGGCATCATTCCATCCGTTCTGTGCAAATGCACATAACGGCATGAGTGCCAGCATGAGCAAGATTAGCTTTACGTTACGAATCATAGTTTGTTTTTTGTTTCAGTTATTTCAATAGGTTACAAAGTTACAACAATATTTCGAGTTTGTTTCCCTTTTTATGTTTTTTTATTGATTTTATTATCAAACTTGTGTGTGCGGTCACAATGTTAAAAAAGAAATTTTCTTGCAATAAAATTTGGTTTATTAAATAATATACTATACTTTTGCCAATGTTTTTTAGTGGATTTAGATTATTGTCTAAATCATCCCTCGAGGTTGGCAGCATCCTGCGCCAACCTCTTTTTTTGCCTTGGAAATTTGGATGGGAGCTTTGCTTTTAGTATCTTTGCAATCAGAAATAACTAAAAGCGAATCTATTCTTCAATGAACAAAAGACAATTATCATTCTTTATGCTTGCCATTATATCTCTGTTTATAATGACTGTAAGCGGTTGTCAGAATGACGAGATAGCAGAAGCGACAGAGAGTGAGCAACAACCGGGAAGTTCCGGTGGTGATGATTCAGGCGATAGTGGAAGTGGCGGAAGTTCAAGTTCCGGCGATGAAGGTGGTGGTTCTGAACCGTCATTGCGCTATGACACGCTAACCGTAGCAGAGTTTGTCAATGGAAACTTCGAAGGTGGTGTGTTCGTCAGCGGATATATTGTCGGCGACTGTACAAAAAGTATTAAATATGCTGAGTTCGAACCGCCGTTCACTCATCAACAGGCTTTGCTCATAGCTGACGCACAGAATGAGACATCGCCTGACTGTCTGGCTGCAATCCAATTGCCGCAAGGAAAGAAAAGGGATGCACTGAACCTTGTTGATCATCCGGAACATTTCCGTCATAGGATAACTCTATTCGGCTATCGGACGACTTATCTACGCATAGCCGGAATGAAGGATTTCAGCGCATTCTATGTAGAATAAAGGGATATTGAAGCTTACCTATTTACAATCAGAATGCATTAATGAGTCGGATGACTTCACTGACTTCGTCATCTGTCATGGTCTGATTGCAAGGCAATGACAATTCCTGACGGTGTATCTGCTCGGTAATTGAATAGCTAAGACTGTTCCATTGGCTATAAGCTCCCTGCTTGTGTGGTGGAATCGGATAGTGAATCATTGTCTTAATTCCGTTGTCGAGCAAATATTTTTGAAGTTCGTCACGTTGTTCGGAGAGTATCGGGAAGATATGCCAGACATTATCGCCAAGGGAATAGATTTGCTTTGGCGATGATATTCCTTTAGTTCCGGGTATAACTACTTTGAAGTTGTTTATCTCCGAAATATAGAGTTCGGCTATTTGCTTTCGTCTGTTATTTTCTTCATCTAAATACTTCAGCTTGACATCAAGCACAGCCGATTGTATTTCGTCAATGCGGCTATTCCGTCCCTGGTAAGGGAAGACATACTTTCGGCTGGAACCATAGTTGCCTAAAGAGCGAATCGTTGCAGCAAGTCGCTCATCATCGGTGGTTACAGCTCCAGCATCACCTAGGGCTCCGAGGTTCTTTCCAGGGTAGAAACTATGGGCTGCGGCATGACCTAACGAACCCGTACGCTGAGGTCCGAACATTGAAGGTTGGATATTGTATGTGCATCCATGAGCCTGAGCATTGTCCTCTATAAGTTTAAGATGATACTTGCGGCAGAGCTCGCCTATCTTCTCGGTATAGGCACAACGACCATAAAGGTGTACAATGAGGATAGCCTTGGTCTTGTCCGTTATTGCTTCTTCTATCTTTGAATCGTCTATCTCTAGAGTGTCAAGGCGTGGTTCCACAAGAACAGGTGTCAGTCCGTTGTCTGATATTCCAAGAATCGAGGCAATAAATGTGTTCGCCGGGACAATCACTTCATCGCCATCAGACATTACGCCAAGTTCCTTGTATGCGCGGAAGATGAGCCATAGTGCGTCATAGCCATTGCCACAACCAACACAATATTGGGTTCCAATATACTGTGCAAAGTCATGCTCAAAGCGTTTGGTTGCCTCGCCTTGCAAGTACCAGCCGCTATTGACAACACGAAGAACGGCATCGTCAGTCTCCTGGCGGTGCATATCAGTGACTTTCTTAAGAGACAAATATTCTATCATAGAGCACAACTATATTAAACTTTCCAAGTGTATGTATCATAACAGACGCCACGTCCACCGAAGCCTTCCTTCTGGAAGATCAGGTTGTTGTTGAGATAATGGCCTCCATTCTCGGTTGATTTGCCGAAGTCGAAGTACAAAGCTGATGGATAGACATTATTGTTGATAAGTTTATCAAAGAGCAAGTCCAGTGCGCCTTCGGCTTTCCCCTCGTCAGTAGAAGCAATATACTGAGTGTGTATCACCTGTCCGGTATCAAAGATCAAAGTGCCTGCTATGGGCCGTCCCTTTATATTATATATAAGGTAAAGGGTGATTTTGTCAGGAAATCGGGATTTAAGTAATTGCAGTTCAGCAAGCGAATGGACGGGATGGACGCCGTGCCTTGTCATCAAATTATTGTTAAGCATGTTCCAAAAAGACTCCAAGTCGTCCGACTTAGCGAACCTAAGGTTAGAGCGCAAAGCCTTCCGTAAGCCTGACTTTCGGGATTCAGCAAACTTAATTCTATTATTAAGAATAATGGTTGATGATATTTCCCTCGTCGATAATTCGGCATGGCACACTTCAGTTAAAGCATACAAATCCTCCTGGGCAGGAAGTCTGTGATAAATCCAGGGCATAGCCTTATAGACGACCTTGACTATACCTTGCGCCGAAAGCCAATCATTAAGTTCCTTGTAAAGCTCAACAATATTCTCGGCGCTAGCCTTATTATTCATCAGTAGTCCGCCGTAAGTGAGTCCCTGATGGGAATAGAGGACATCATCAACCCTATTGGCAGGGAGCAAAGCGAACAAAGTTCCCTTCCGATAGAACATCAAACTGCTATCAGTAAAGCGGTCATGATGATAGTCCATATACCGACGGTCAAACAGGAATGTGGCATTCTTGCCATTAGCCACGAACCTGTTCCATTCGTTTTCAAGAGAAGGATTATAAAGCTTTATTTCGAACATCCCTTGTATTTTAAGAACTCATCATAGTCATAGATGTAGTCCTCAGGTTGATAAAGTTCAGAAGCAAGACAAAGACAGACGGCACCTGATGAGAAATCATCGAGTGTACGCCAAATGCCCGGAGTTATGAGCAGTCCCTCCCAAGGGTGGTTAAGCAAATAACTGTGCTTTTCCTTTCCATCATCAAGATTGACTGTGAAGCTTCCGCTCATAGCCACAAGTAACTGATAAAGCCGCTTATGAGCATGACCGCCACGACTCTCACCGCCAGGAACATCATAAACCCAGTATGCACGCTTTATCTCGAAGGGAACATCCTTCAGTTGTTCGGCAACGGTCAGGTTGCCACGTCTGTCTGTTATCTTATTTAGCTTTATTATTTGCCCCAACATTTCGATTTGTTGTTTAACTTCGCCTTTAAGCCCCTCCCGCACGGGAGAGGTTGGGTAGGACTTTACTTTTTCATATATGGATCGGTGCCAAGAACGGTCTTTGCAAGACGCTTTGTCTTGTCACGGAGAGCATTAATGTCGGAGCCAATCTTATCATAGCAGACGACAACACCCATACGGCGACCTATATGAGCAACCGGCTTTCCGAAGATACGGACACGGGCGTGATCCTCTGAGCAAACATCCGTAAGATTATAATCGAGTGGTTCCTTGCTTTCAACCGGTGAAAGGACAACAGCTGATGCCCCATAATGCTCAAGATGAATGGCAGGTATTGGCAAGCCCATGACAGCACGGAAGTGAAGCTCGAACTCACTGAGGTTGGTGCAATGAGACAGCGTTACCATTCCTGTATCATGTGGACGAGGGCTCAACTCAGAGAAGATAACCTCTCCCTGCTTTGTCAGGAAGAACTCAACGCCCCATATTCCAAAGCCTGTCAGAGCCTTTGTTACCTCGTCAGCCATGTGCTGGGCGGTCTTCAATTGCTCTTCACCAATGGCGAAAGGCATCCAGCTCTCACGGTAGTCGCCACCCTTCTGAACATGTCCGATAGGCGGGCAGAAGATTGTTGGTGCGTTCTTCTGAGTTACGGTAAGTAGTGTGAACTCAGAATCGAAGTCGATAAATTCCTCAATGATAACCTCTTTAACATCACCACGACCATTCTCCATAGCGTCCTTGTAAGCAGCCTGGAGCTCATCATCATTGTGAACATAGCTCTGACCATGACCACTTGAACTCATCAACGGCTTTACAACACATGGGAAACCAATCTCATCGGCAGCTTTCTTGAACTCATCGAATGTCTTGGCATAGAAGTACTTCGCTGTACGCAAGCCAAGTTCCTTAGCCGCAAGGTCACGGATAGCACGACGGTTCATGGTGTAGTTGACGGCACGAGCCGACGGTACTACCTGAATGCCACGGTTCTCGAAGTCGATCAAACGCTCAGTTCTGATTGCTTCAATCTCCGGTACGATGATGTCTGGCTTATGACGATTGACACACTGCTCAAGTGCATTGCCATCGAGCATATCGAAAACTTCACGCTCATCAGCAACCTGCATTGCCGGTGCATCGTCATAATGATCACAAGCAATGACATATTGTCCGGCACGCTTTGCAGCGATTGTGAACTCCTTGCCGAGTTCGCCGGAACCTAATAATAATATTTTTTTCATTTCCTCGCCAAGCCTCCCCGAAGGGAAGGATGTTTAATTACCTAATTTTAATAGCTCGCAACTTTGTCAATGGACGGATTTGCTGCCACTCGGGCGAGACGGCTATCTTGCGAAGGCAAGCCTCAATACCCTGTTGCATCAACTCCTGTGTGGTTTTGTACTTATGAGCCAAGTCCTCAAGACGATGCGGCTCATTGCCGAACAAGCCATAATATTCCTCAATGATTTGGGCATCTGTAGAATAGAGCATGTTGATAAGTTGACGGGTATAGCCAGCCAACTTATCCCCCACTCCTTTCTCGTCCTTACCCAAACGAATGAGGAAGTCCTGTAATTCCTTTGATAATGAATCCATAAACATCATTAATTCAAAATTCAAAGTTCAAAATTATGATTACCATGCATCAGAGTTCTCCAGATGTATTTGAATTAATCTAGGTTATCATAATTTTTAATTATGAATTTTGAATTTCTCCATGACGGTCCTTACCGTACATTATATCATAGTACTTCTGGTAATCACCGGAAGTGACTTCCTCAATCCACTTCTGGTTGTCGAGATTCCACTTGATAGTCTTGACAATACCATCGGCAAACTTAGTCTCAGGATACCAGCCAAGTTCATTCTTAATCTTCGTCGGATCGATAGCGTAACGCTGATCATGACCAAGACGGTCGGCAACATGAGTGATAAGATCATCGTTAATCCAAGAGATGTCGATATCGCCATTTGCATCACGAACCTGCTTCTTCAGTACATGACGAAGGTTCTTGTCCTTCTCCATCATGTCGTGGATGGTCTTTATGGTTAGCTTAACGATGTCGATGTTGCGCATCTCGTTATGTCCGCCAACATTATAAATCTCACCGGCACGACCATCACGAACTACCATATCGATAGCCTTGCAGTGGTCCTCAACGTAAAGCCAGTCGCGGACATTGGTTCCCTCACCATAGACAGGGAGCTTCTTACCCTCAAGGATATTGTTGATAATCAGCGGGATGAGCTTCTCCGGGAAGTGATAAGGACCATAGTTGTTGGAGCAACGGGTGATACTTACCGGCATGTGATAAGTGTCACGATAAGCCAATACAAAGAGGTCGGCACTTGTCTTACTTGCTGAATAAGGGCTGTGCGGACTTACCGGAGTAGTCTCAGTGAAGTAACCGGTAGCTCCGAGAGAGCCATAGACCTCATCGGTAGATACCTGATGGAAGCGTTTTCCTTCCTTCCAAGTAGGATAGCCGTTGGCATCCTTACCTGTTACCCATGCACGGCGAGCCGCATCGAGAAGGTTCTGAGTACCGAGGATATTCACACTCAGGAAGAGCTGCGGGTCCTCGATAGAACGGTCGACATGGCTTTCGGCAGCAAAGTTGACAACATAGTCAATGTCGTTCTCGGCAAAGAGCTTGTCGGCAAGCTGACGGTCGCGAATGTCTCCTTTTACAAAGAAGCAACGCTTGTTATCAATATCGTCCTTGATAGTACCAAGGTTTCCTGCGTATGTAAGAGCGTCGAGGATAATAATCTTTATATCCTCGTCCTTATACTTCTTGTAAAGCAGATACTTGATGAAGTTTGAACCGATGAAGCCAGCGGCTCCAGTAACTAAGTAAGTTTTCATATCGTTTTGTTATTTGTTTGTATTCTATAGAAGAAAGGACTTGTTTTTAAAGAACAGATTTATTGTCACCTAATGTAACAACGTCACAATCAGTGAATTTATTGCCTTCAATGGTAAGTCTTACCAGTGTTCTTTCCTTCTGCCATCCCATAATTCCGGCAGCACCGGGATTGATATGAAGAAGGTTAAGGGTCTTATCGAACTTTACCTTTAATATATGAGAGTGCCCGGCAATGAAGAGCTGTGGCGGATTAGCATAAATCATTTTCACCACTGAGCGGTCATAATGTCCTGGATAGCCACCGATGTGCTTTATCATAACATCGACATCCTCACACTTAAACCGCAGTATCTCTGGGTACCTGGCACGAAGGTCATAGCCATCGCAATTGCCATAGACAGCACGGAATATGGGCTTCATAGCTTCGAACTTATCGGCAACCTCAGTAGAGCCAATATCTCCGGCGTGCCATATCTCGTCCATATCGCCAAAGTACTTCTCATACTTTGGGTCCCAATATCCGTGCGTATCGCTTATTATTCCGATTCTCTTCATCTTTATTTGATAATTCAAAATTCAAAATTATAAATTCAAAATTATGATAACTGTGGTAAACGCAGAGGCTAGTTAATCATATAACTATGGTAAACACAGAGACTTGGTAATCATAATTTTGAATTATGAATTTATAATTTTGAATTATGAATTTATAATTTTGAATTCATTCCGAACCACTTACGGATGAACTCCGCAATGAACTTCTCCGTTTCCTCCAATCCCAGATGACTGGAATCAATGCAGAGGTCATAGCTCGTAGAGTCGCCCCACTTCTTTCCCGTGTAATAATTGTAGTAGCTTGCACGCTCACTCTCACCCTTGGTGATATACTTGCGAGCCTCAGCACGAGTGATATTATGGCGCTTGCAGACATTCTTTATACGGAAATCCATCGATGCCGTGATAAAGACATTGACAATATTCTTATGGTCACGGAGGACATAATCTGCCGTTCTGCCAACGAAGACACAACTGCTTTCATCAGCCGCCTTACGGATAGCATCACTCTGGAACTTGTAAAGGCTCTCATCAGAGAAGCTGCTCTTATAGAAATTGCTCTCACCGAACAACGGCACATGAATATGGAACCGACTGCGGAAGAAGCCTTTCTGCTCGTCGTTCTGTTCGAAGAACTTCTCCGAGAAGCCACTCTCCTTAGCCGCAAGGTTAAGCAATTCCTTATCATAGAACTTGCAACCGAACTCCTCGGCAAGCATCTTGGCGATTACCCGTCCACCACTGCCTATCTGTCGGCCAACGTTTATAATTATATTATCCATTTAGTTTTTGAGTTTCTGAGTTTATTAGTCTTTTAGTTTTTTGACTATTAGACTATTAGTTATGAGTTTGCAAGTTGGGAACTCTCAAATTGTCTCTTGAACTTTCTCATATATATTGTCATAATGACGAATGCTATCAATGACGCAGTTGCATCAGATGCCGGAAGTGCATACCACACTCCATCGAGATTGAAAAAGAGCGGCAGGATGGCTAACATTGGCACAAGGATAAGCAACTGTCGGCTCAGGCTGAGGAAGATGCTGATCTTCACCTTGCCTATGCACTGGAAGAAGTTGGTAACAACCATCTGGAATCCAATAAGCGGGAAGGCAAGCATATTGAACCTAGTGGCAATTATCGACATCTTAGTCAATTCCTTGTCAGTGGTAAACAGGCGTGCGATATACTGCGGGAAGAACTCACCGATAATCCATCCGAACGTCATTATGCACGTTGCCGCAATGATGGCGAGCTTCAAAACACGCAACAAACGGTCGAGTTGCTGACTTCCATAGTTATATCCAGCTATCGGTTGCATACCCTGGTTAAGACCGATGACGAACATAGCGAAGATTGTTGCCACGGAGTTAGAAATTCCATAACCGCCAACAGCCATATCGCCACCGTACCGAACAATCTGGTTATTCACGAAGATGACCACCACACAGGCACACACATTCATGAGGAACGGCGATATGCCTATGGCAATAATCATCTTGACGAGTTGTGCCTTCAGCTTGTATATTCCTTTCTTCAGGTGGAGAAGCTCATTCTTATTGCTGAAGAGCTTCATCTGATAGCACAAAGCAAAAGTCTGGGAGATAATCGTCGCGAATGCTGCTCCACGAATTCCCCATCGCCACCAGAAGATGAAGACAGTGTCGAGGATGATGTTCATCACGACCGTGAATATCGTTGCATACATTGCCTGCTTAGGTTTCGATGCAGCACGGAGCACGGCATTCATTCCGAAATACATGTGTGAGAACACGTTACCCGCTAGGATAATCTCCATGAAGTCGCGGGCGTAAGGCAGTGTTGCCTTGCTTGCACCGAAGAAAAGCAATATAGGGTCGAGGAAAATGAGGCAAACAACGGAGAACGCAAGACCGATAATGAGGTTCAGCGTCACCGTATTGCCGAGGATGTTCTCAGCCGTCTCATAGTCTTTCTGCCCAAGTTTCACGCTGATAGCTGTCGAGGCACCAACGCCGACGGCAGCTCCGAAAGCTCCTGCAAGGTTCATGAACGGGAACGTAATGGTCAGTCCGGCGATAGCCTCCGGTCCAACAACCTGACCAATGAACATTCGGTCGATGATATTATACAACGACGATGCCGTCATGGCAATGATAGCAGGCAGGGCATACTGCCACAACAAATGTCCTACAGGCTTCGTGCCAAGTTCGAGTGTCGCTTTCTTGTTGTCCATTCAGAATGTCTTTCTAATAACATGGCAAAGGTACAAAGATTTTTCAAGTTGGCAAAGCCATGCTTTCAACTTATACCTTATATTATAGATATTTTTGTTTGAAACAACTTTTTTATTGTTAAGATGGCAAGTTTTCGCTTTTATAATAGTACCTTTGCAATTAAAATAGGAATTACATAATTATGAAAAAAACGTTACTTTTGCTTTTATTGTTGATTGGCGCTTTGTCTTCTTACGGTTACAGCCGTGAGCATTTTACAGAGATAATACCCAATCCGGAAGGCAAAAGTTACATTTACCGTCTGACACTTAAGGACAAGAAAGGCACGCCATACTCGCTGTCGGAGCCCGGAAAATATCTCTCTGAGAAATCCGTTGAGCGCCGTCGCCGTCAGGGATTGGCTGTCGACTCTACCGACTTGCCCGTTTCCCCCACATACCTCAAGCAGATAGCTCACAACGATGTCAACATTGTTGGCATAAGCAAATGGAACAACACCGTGCTCGTTCGCAGTGCCAACAGACAGGCTCTGGAGCGTCTCGGCAGGCTTCCGTTCGTCAAGAGCACAATGAAGGTTTGGGAGTCGCGCGACTCTATACCCAGCCCAATGGGGAGAGTAAGCGTGGAGTCGAAGTTCGAGAGCTGGGATTCTACAAAGGACAAGCTGTACGGCGAGGGTCAGAATCAGATAGAAGTGCTCGACGGGGTAAAGCTTCACGATGCCGGATTCCGTGGCAAAGGCATGACAATAGCCGTGCTCGATGCCGGTTTCATGAACGTCGACAAGATTGATGCATTCAGCAATGTCAATATTCTTGGCACTCATAATTTTGTAGTTCCGTCACCCACAACAGTTTACAAGCAGATGGACCACGGCACGAAAGTGCTCTCGACAATGGCAATGAACCAGCCGCACACTTTCGTGGGAACGGCTCCTGACGCTTCCTACTGGCTTCTTCGCTCCGAAGACTACTCATCAGAGAATGTCGTCGAGGAGGACTATTGGGCTGAGGCAGCCGAATTTGCCGACAGTGTCGGGGTCGATATTATCAGCTCGTCACTGGGCTATCACCACTTCGATGATTCTCTGGCGAACCATCACTATTGGGAGCAAGACGGGCATACAGCGCTCATTTCACGCACAGCGTCGATGCTTGCCGACAAGGGAATCATCTGCGTCAACAGTGCGGGCAATGATGGCATGGGTTCATGGAAGCGTATCAGTTTCCCAGCCGACGCCGACAACATCCTTACTGTGGGCGCTCTGACATACCAAGGACTGAACTCACCCTTCTCTTCTGTCGGTCCTACTGCCGACGGGCGCATAAAGCCTGATGTCATGGCTATAGGCAGTTCGACATCAGTGGTAAGCGGAAGCGGCTCAATCCAGCACAATAACGGAACGTCATTCTCTTGTCCTACCCTTGCCGGAATGGTGGCTTGCCTATGGCAGGCTCTGCCCGGCAAGACTGCGAAGCAGATAATCCAACTCGTTCGTGAAGCCGGAAACAACGCCAGTCATCCTGATAACATCTACGGTTACGGCACCCCCGACTTCTGGAAAGCCTACCAGCTAGGTCTCCAATCCGCCTCTGTTGTGTCCGACGTTGCTGAGCAACGTCAAACAAATCTCTAGCCATGCCGAAAGCCCTAACTCTATACGAACTCAACTCCCTCGTCCGCGAGACAATCGAGACGACCCTCACCAGTGAATACTGGGTAGAGGCCGAACTCTCCGAATGCCACGAGAACCGTGGCCACTGCTACATGGAGCTCATCCAGAAAGACGACCGCTCGAACACGCCAATAGCCCGGGCTATGGCTCGTTGCTGGCGAAGCACATGGCAAGTGATGAAGCCTTACTTCATGCGCATTACCGGACAGCAACTCCATGCAGGCATGAAGGTCATGCTGAAAGTCTATCCCCAGTTCCACGAGCAGTACGGATTCTCATGGATTGTGACCGACATCAACCCTGAGTTCACGCTCGGCGACATGGCTCGCAAGCGTCAGGAGATAATCCGCCAGCTAAAGGACGAAGGCGTTTTCGACCTGCAGAAGGAGCTCACAATTCCAATGTTTGCCCAGCGCATAGCCGTTATCTCATCGGCAACGGCGGCAGGTTACGGCGATTTTTGTAACCAGCTAGCCGACAACGACTATGGCTTTGTCTTCCAAACCGAGCTCTTTGCTGCCACAATGCAAGGCGAGCAGGTCGAGCAAACGGTAATAAATGCCCTTAACAGAATTAACGACCGCATCGATGAGTTCGATGTTGTCGTAATCATCCGAGGCGGTGGCGGCACCGCCGACTTCAGTGGTTTCGACACTCTCGCGCTTGCCGAGAATGTTGCAAACTTCCCTCTTCCCATCATTACAGGTATCGGTCACGACCGCGACGAGTGCGTGCTCGACATGGTTTCGAACACGAGAGTGAAGACTCCTACTGCCGCGGCGGCGTTCCTTGTCGACCATCTAACTGAGGTATACAGCTTCATTGAAGACGCACAGGAGCGTATTGTCAATATTGTTCAACATAAACTCGACGTCGAAAAGATGCGTTTCGACAAGGTCGTAAGGCAGATTCCGTTGCTCTTCTCAATGGTAAAGACGAAGGAAGAAAGCCGACTTGAAAAGTATTTAGCGGCTATTCGCGTTGCAAGTGATGGTCTTTTGCATTCTAAAAGGGCATCTTTTACACTGCAAAAGGGCATGTTTTACAATGCGATTGGGCACCTTTTAGAACGCCATCGTAACAAGCTGAAACAGATAGAGTTACAAATCAGTACTCTGGACCCTGCCCGGATGCTCAAGTACGGGTACAGTATCACACGACTGAATGGGCACGCCGTGACCGACCCTAAGGCTCTGAAGCCCGGCGACTGCATAGAGACGACACTCGAAAAAGGTAAAATAAAATCAACGATAAAATGAAAGAGAAAAAGGAAATAAAATACGAAGAGGCTATAAGTGAGCTTGAATCTATCGTCGGCAAGATGGAGAATGGCGAGCTCGACGTCGACTCAATGGCGTCAGAACTCAAGAAGGCGCAGAGCCTCATCAAGCTTTGCAAGGACAAACTGACCAAGACCGACGCTGAAATCAAGAAGATTCTTGCTGACGACAAAGACTAAAACACTCACTATATTTAAATCCGACACAAAATAACGGCTGTTTTGTTGCAGATTACGCAAAAAATTTGTACTTTTGCAACTAATTAAAACAGAAGCATAGAATTAAAACACATATTTATTATGAAAGATTTAGATTGGGCTAACTTGTCTTTCGGTTACATGAAGACCGACTACAACGTGCGTTGTTACTACCGTGACGGTAAATGGGGCGAGATTGAGGTTTGCTCCGACGAATACATCAACCTGCACATGGCTGCTACCTGTCTGCACTATGGCCAGGAGGCTTTCGAGGGATTGAAGGCTTACCGCTGCCCTGACGGCAAGGTTCGTATTTTCCGTGTCAAGGACAATGCTGCCCGTCTGCAGAGCACTTGCGACGGTATCGTTATGCCGAAGGTGCCTACAGAGATGTTCGAGGAAATGGTAAAGAAGGTTGTCCGCCTCAACCAGGACTACATTCCTACATACGAGAGCGGTGCTACTCTGTACATCCGTCCGTTGCTCATCGGTATCTCTGCACAGGTCGGCGTTCACCCATCAAAGGATTACTTGTTCCTCATCTTCGTCACTCCGGTAGGTCCTTACTTCAAGGGCGGATTCCAGAGCAACAAGTACGCAATCATCCGCGACTACGACCGCGCCGCTCCTCTGGGCACAGGTATATATAAGGTAGGCGGCAACTATGCTGCTTCCCTGAAGGCTCACACCATTGCTGCAAGCAAGGGCTATGGCTCAGAGTTCTATCTCGACTCTAAGGAGAAGAAGTATGTCGACGAGTGCGGTGCTGCCAACTTCTTCGGAATCAAGAACAACACGTATGTCACTCCAAAGTCGACAAGTATTCTTCCGTCAATCACCAACAAGAGCTTGATGCAGATTGCCGAAGACCTTGGGCTGAAGGTTGAGCGTCGTCCGGTTCCTGTTGACGAGCTTCCAACATTCGAGGAGGCTGGAGCCTGCGGTACGGCTGCCGTCATCTCGCCTATCTCTGAGCTCGACGATCTCGATACCGGCGTTAAGTATAAGTTCGGCGACAAGCCAGGACCATGGTCAACAAAGCTGTACAACACCCTTCGTGGCATCCAGTACGGCACTATTGAGGACAAGCATGGCTGGACGACAGTCGTCATCGACTAACCATAAGTAGGGGCGACGGTCTCCGAACCGTCGCCAGTTCAACATCCGAATTGTCGTCAGTTTCGACGGTTCGGAGACCGTCGCCCCTATCTTTTCTAAAAGGAACGAAATCTATAAACCCACAAATTACCCAACAACCAAATATGAAAACAATATCAGAATACAAAGACCAGGCGCTGGAAGCTCTCAGCGGAAACTGGATAACCGGGGCTGTTGCTACACTCATTTACCTTTTAATCGTTGGCGGAATCCCATCAATTTGCTCATTAAGTATTGGAGGCGACAGTGACAGCCTGAGTGCAGGCGACGCTCTGGGCAATGTCGTTACAATCCTGTTGTGGCCAATGATATTTGGCTACACTATCCTGTTCCTCAACGTTTTCCGCCGAAACAACCCACGGGTAGAAGGGCTGTTCGATGGATTCAAGAATTATGGAAAAGTTCTCGGAACGACATTACTCGTTTATATCTATCAGCTTCTCTGGTGTTTGCTGCTTATCATTCCGGGTATAATAAAGGGTTATTCATACTCGATGACATTCTACGTCATGAAGGATAATCCGTCACTGGCGTACAATGATGCCATCGAAGAGAGCATGCGGCTCATGCAGGGTCACAAGATGCAGCTATTCCTCCTTGATCTCAGCATGATTGGATGGCTTATACTGAGTTTCCTTACTCTGGGTATCGGATTCCTGTTCCTCGCGCCTTACAACCAGACTGCTCATGCGGCATTCTATCAGGACTTGATAGCCGAGGCTAATCCCAACAGCTTTGACGACGCACGAGATTACGAGGAGCCCATAAATAAGCCCGACTTTGAAGAAGTAAAATAATAAGATTTTATTACGTCACTATATGGAGAAGGGTTGTAGCCACTGCGGTTACAACCCTTTTCTATTTGCATTTTCGAGGATCAATATATCCCATAGAGGTTGCCTTGACGATAAGACCGGCGACATTCTTGACATGAAGTTTACGGAATATGTTCTTTCTGTGATTCTCAACGGTGTCCTCTGAAATGAAGAGCTCTGAGCTTCAATGTTGAATCTTACAGCGTTCTTGATTGGTATTAAAGTTGCAAAATTATAAATCCCTGTGAAAAAGCAATAGCGGTTTTCCGGCTCAGTTTCAATAGTCCGTGGATTGAGAATCCAATTATCCAAAGATAGTCGCCACTCTGAACAAGAAGAAGGGAAGGTCCTGCACACCTCTTATTTGTGCTCTGAAGCCTTTCATCTTCGAGTTGAGAGACTCTGCTGAAGCATTGGTCGATCTGTTGTTGAAGTAGTTGAGTACCTCCTCTTCTTTGTACTTGATGGCATCCCTGGCAGCTTTGATTTCACGCAGTTTGGATTCAGCAACTCGCTGATACCACTCATGTAGTTTCACTCTTGCTTCTTCTTTGGTAAGGTCCTTATTCCTGAAGATGGCTCTCAGGCTGCATACATGTCCGTATGCTTCCTGTATCCTCGGATGCATTTTGAACAACAGCTTGGCTCTTTCCCTTTGTTTGTCGCCCCATTCTCCACCGTTCTGCATAAGCAGATAACGGCTTCTTGTAAGCAACTCCACATGCGTATCACCGTTGGACAACTCCACAGGTTTGAAACGTTGATTTAAGCGCATGGGTTTGCGCCCACGTTTCTTTCCCTTGTAGTTCTTGGGATGGTTCTTCCTGTAGTACTTACGCCGTTTCGCACGCTTCTCGAGCTTCTTCTTGTGCTCAGCTTTCTGCTTGTTCTGTTCTTTTATAGCTTCGCGCTTCTCTTTCAGACGGATCTCCTCTATGGCATCTGTGCAACGCTTGATGATATGAAAGCAGTCCACAACGATCTCTGCGTTAGGGAACGCTTTTGTGGCTATAGTATACATACTGTCAGAGAAGTCCATTGTGACCTCCTTTACCGCAAGGCGCTTCTCTTCTGGTATCTTCATCAGAATATTGATGACATCAGATGCCTTAGTCCCGCTTACAGAGGCTACAAGAGTGCCGTGCTTGCCATGTCCATCCTTGTTCGAGACAAACGTTCTGAGGTCCTCATGAAGTAGAGTTTCATCTATGCTCAGGCGCTCTCCCATGTTCTCTGGGAGCAACACCCACTCTGCCGCATGCTCAGCCTGCTTCCATTTATTGAAGCCGCTTAGTTTACCCTTATATGCACGTTCAAGCTGCCGCCCGTCTATCTTATAAATCTGCGCCACGGAACGTGCCGTGACTGGGTACGTATCCAAATATTTTTTTTAAGGCATCAGCGAACTCCTTAGAGTAGCTGGTGCCGTCGGCAACTAAATCATATCGATCAAGAACTACATTATGACCCTCACTGTCTATCCAACGGCGACGCCGCACATGAAGGATAACCTTGCGGTCACGGATGGGAAAATCGGACACCTCGCGGCTTTCTGTGAATCCATTCGGCTTGAGGTCATGCCACTCATCAGAGCGTGTGTCACGTTCATCAAGATAAATATGAAGATTAAGTTTCTCTACTCCAGTCTCTGCAAATTTACCTGTGTGCTCTTCGATGACATCTGTCACGTCAAAGAAATCCAGAATACCATTTGGAAGCAGAAAGCTAACCAAAGTCTTATAGTCGAATGTTGAAGTCTTCTTTCCCATAGGTGCAAAGGTAATGCTTTCATTGCATTCCTCATACAAACAGACAAGAAAATCAACTACGGACTATAGATTTAATCCACGGACTATTGTTACTGTGCCGGTTTTCCGTCATATTTAAATAACAAAGCCAATTGAGCTATAAGTTAATCAATACTAAATAACAGAGCGGAAGTTGCACAACTCCCGCTTTTTCATTTACTTTGCATTTCATAAAACATGAAACATAATTTATGAAAAAGTAAAGTGAGCAAAGGTAAACTACAGAAATTCGCAGAGATGGAGACATTCAAGAATGTCTTCCAGTACCCATATTCAGTAATCAGCGAAGTTCCGTTCACAATGAAAGGACACTGGCGCGAGCAATACTTCCATAATGATAATCCGATAGTCCTTGAACTTGGCTGCGGCAAAGGAGAATATACCGTCGGACTGGCACGCATGTATCCGAATTTCAACTTCATTGGAGTTGACATCAAAGGAGCCCGCATCTATACCGGAGCCAAGCAGGCGCTGGAAGAGAACCTGCCTAATGTTGCCTTTCTCCGCACAAGCATTGAGATTATCGACCGATTCTTCGGACAAGACGAGGTGCAGGAAATATGGCTCACTTTCTCCGACCCACAGATGAAGAACGTCCACAAGAGACTCACCTCTACTTTCTTCATGAACCGCTACCGCCACTTCCTTATAAATAATGGTATAATCCATCTGAAGACAGATTCTAACTTTCTCTTCACCTACACGACATACATGGTTGAGAAGAACAACTTGCCTGTTCTGCTAAGGACTGAAGATTTATACCATACCAACGGACTTGACGACCGCACACGCGAGATTCTTGGCATTCATACCTACTATGAAAATCAATGGATTGAGCGTGGACTGAGCATAAAATACATGAAGTTTGAACTACCTCATGCAGGCGAGTTGGTTGAGCCTGACGTTGAGATAGAACTCGACGACTACAGAAGCTACAAACGCACAAAGCGCAGCGGATTGGATAAGACGAAATAAAAAATATCAGAAAAAGTTTGGTCATTCCAAACAAAAGGGTTACCTTTGCATCCGCAAATACGCCAAACGGCGTCGGGCATGGTGCGTTGTCCGAACGGTTAGGTACTGGTCTGCAAAACCACTTAAGGCGGTTCGACTCCGCCACGCACCTCTAGAAAAGGCAGTTAATCGGAAGATTGACTGCCTTTTTTGTACAAATCCCGCTTAAGAAATTAATCCCCACCAAGCCTCCCCCAAGGGGAGGATGTTTAGTTACCGAACGACCATTGAGCAGCCACTCTATAATAAGGTAATCAAACATTCTCCCCTTGGGGGAGGCTTGGTGGGGAATTGAATTGTTGGGGGATTTAAATTATTTTGTTTTAAATCGGATTATCCTCAGGGTCATTCTTGAATAGGTCATCAGCGGCTTTCTGCTCATCCTCATCAAACCACTGGGCAAGCTTGGAGTGAGCCTTCTCCTTGACCTCATCACTAACCTCAGCCCAAACCTTATGGACAACATACATAAGGACAGCTAAGTCGTCGCCAAGTCCAGCAATAGGAATAGCGTCAGGAACCACGTCGAGCGGACTGATAAGATAGCCCAAGGCACCTATGATAATAGCTTTATCCTTTACCGACACCTTATTGCTCTGTAAGGTGTAATATAATATCAATGCTGCATAGACGAGCTTTGCGCCCGAGCGCTTGGCAATGTGTGCTATCTTGTCAACAAATCCCTTATCAGAGTATTTGTCCTCATATTTTAAGAAATCAGGTAGTTCCATCAAAAAATAAATTAGAAATTAGAAATAATAAATTAGAAATGTTACAGCTAAGGGATTGGGGCTAAATGTCGAATTTCAGCACTTCATCAACAAATTTCCTGACTTTTGGCTGATAGGAATCAAGGCGTTTCAGACGAGTTCTGATAATTACTTTCTGTATACCGAGGTACAAAAGGAACAATCCAATGCCAATAGCCAAAGCAACGAACAGGCTCCACTCGCCCCACGGCAGGCTGTCGTCAGGGAAAGCCGAGATGACAATGACCGGCAAGGCAATCAGGAATCCCGCAACAGTGTAGCGGCTACGCTGCGTGCCCTTACTGTCGAGAATAGCCTGACGCTCAAAGAGATAGTCATCGAGCTCTTCCTGTGCAATAGCAAACCGCTCAAGCAAAGGGAAGCCAGCATCATCCTTATGATCACGAATCAGTCTTTCAATCTTGTGCTGAAAGTCATTGAGGTCACCCTCTATCATATCCGTATGCTGGAGTTTGAACATGTAATCACTCATAGTATCTTCAAATTTAAAAAGAAAGCAGAGCCCCTATAAGCCGGGTTCCGTTCTACAAGAGCCTCTCGGCAATTGCAGTGCCTGCCATTTATCTACTCCGCGGGTCACCCCACGGCTCTAGCATTCTACCCTCCATCGTGAGTCCTAAGTCTCTCGGGCGGGCTACCCTCAGCCGATGGTTTACATGAACTTGCAGCCCCCAGATGGCACAGCCAGACGATCACCCGTCTGCTGGTGGTCTCTTACACCACCTTCTCACCCTTACCCCACAGACTGTGAGGCGGTTATTTTCTTCTGCGTTCACCTACCGTCGCCGGCAGCTTCTACTTTCGGAAGTGGAGCGCCCTATGCTGCCCGGACTTTCCTCTCGCGTCTCGAAAGACGCCAGCGGCAGAGCCGGGACACTGCTTTCAAACTACAAAGATAACACAAAGGAGGCGAATAAACAAAAAAAAGTCAACAAGTTTTTGAGTTTTTAAGGTTTTTAGTTTATTAGTTTCAATGGGCCCGCTATTTTAAGTTCTTTTCGCTGTTTGAATGAATGTAAAAATATATCCGCTAGCAATTAAGAGCATTTAAAATGTTAATTTAGATTGTTAAAAGGGGATAAATAGAACAGACAATTTGTCAGATTAACAATTTTTGCGCTTATATTTGCACCGTGTTTAAAGAAAGACGCCACTAAGGTGTCATTTCATAAGATAGAATATAAAAATAAATTAACGAATAAGTAACAAATGAAGAATCTTTCAAAGTATCTCATGGGCGGTGCTTGCGCCATAGCGCTCACACTGTCGACCGCTACAGCCATCAAGGTGTATGCGGCTGAACCACAGGCTACCATTGCCGGTCAGCCAGTCGACCTGACCTACGCAGCCGAGAAGGCAATACCTGCCGTTGTACATATTAAATATGTGCAGAACTCAAAGACACAGACTATCGATGTTCAGGACGACCCGTTCGGAGGCTTCTTCGACCCGTTCGGATTCTTCGGCAATCCTAATGACAACGGTCAGGGCGGAACACGCAAGCAGCGCGTACAGACTCCTAAGAAAGAGGCTACCGGCTCAGGTGTAATCATCTCAAGCGATGGATATATCGTAACCAACAACCACGTTGTCGAAGGTGCTGACGAACTTACCGTCACACTGAACGACAACCGTGAGTTCTCTGCCCGCATCGTTGGAACAGATAAGCAGACCGACCTCGCTCTTATCAAGGTTGACGCCAAGAATCTCCCTACTCTTCCTATCGGCAACTCCGATGACTTGAAGGTCGGCGAGTGGGTAATTGCTGTCGGCAACCCATACAACCTCAACTCTACCGTCACAGCCGGTATCGTCAGTGCAAAGGCTCGTGGACTCGGTGCTACACCTAATGGCATCGAAAGTTTCATTCAGACTGATGCGGCTATCAACCCGGGTAACTCTGGTGGTGCACTGGTCAACACACGTGGTGAGCTTGTCGGTATCAACGCAATGCTCTACTCTCAGACCGGTTCATACAGCGGCTATGGCTTTGCCATTCCTACAAGCATCATGACAAAGGTTGTCGATGATATTAAGAAGTACGGAAGCGTACAGCGTGTAATGCTCGGTGTCAGTGGTCAGGATGTACTTACTTACATAAACGCTCAGAAGGATCAGGGCAAGGATGTTGACCTCGGAACAAATGAGGGTGTATACATCGCAACTGTTGACCCTGACGGAAATGGTGCAGATGCTGGTCTTGAGAAGGGCGATGTCATCATAGAACTCGACGGCAAGAAGATTGAGAAGATGTCTGAGCTCCAGGCAGCTATCAACGCAAAGCGTCCGGGCGACAAGGCAACCATCACTTATCTGCATAATAAGAAGAAGGTCTCCAAGACTATCACTCTTAAGAATGCTCAAGGCACAACGAAGATTATCGAGCAAGCCGACATCGATGTACTGGGTGGTCAGTTCCGTCCAATCACCGAGGCTCAGAAGAAGCAGCTCAATATCAGCTACGGACTTGAGGTTCTGAAGGTCAACAACGGTGCATTGAAGGATGCCGGTATCAACCGCGGATTCATCATCCAGAAGGTTAACGACGAGAATGTCAACAGCATCGACGAACTGCAGAAGCTTGTCAAGACAGCATCTACAAGCAAGGAGCCGGTACTCTACATCTCCGGATTGTATCCTAGTGGCAAGAAGGCTTACTTCGCAGTACCTCTGTCTGAGTAATTCCGAACTCATTTTATCCACACAAATAAAAATCCCCACCAAGCCTACTCAACGAATGGTTTGGTGGGGATTTTTGTTTCTATTGGTGGGAAATTTTGTTTGGTTTGGTGGGGATTATTATTTTGATTTATATTTACAGACCAATAATGAATAACAAACCGGTTTGTAAAAGATACCCTTTTAGCTTCTAATTGGGTATCTTTCACATTGTAATTGGGTATCTTTTACACTGTAATTAGGTACGTTTTAGAGCGTTATTTGATATGCCTTTGTAACAGATTGTTTACCAATAAGATACAGAGGTGGCTCCATAAACAAACGAATTTTATAGTAAATCGAAAATAATTTACATCATGATTATCGTCTATAGCCCGTCACTTCAAATTACATGTTGGTGCGACGGTCTCCGAACCGTCGGCTTAAAAGACTTCTCTATTTCTTATATTAGATTGTTTCGCATGCTACATGATTAACTCTAATCCACTGTAGGGGCGCTGATAGACAGCAAGGCACATGTCTTTTTACCTTTCTTCAAGTCCCAGCGACTTCGCCTTTTCCTTAAGGAGCTTCATCAACGGCTCACGCTCATTAGGGACTTTATTGTCAAGGACAGCATCCTTAAGAGTCTGCTTCAGCTGTCCGACAACACGCGAAGGCTTAAGATGGAACATCTCCATAATCTCATTGCCATCGATACAAGGCTGAAGAAGCCGTTTATAGTCCTTCTCCTTAAGGTCGGTCAGCTTCTCACGAACCATTCGGAAGTTCTCACGGAAGCGTTTCTTGCGTGCCTCATTCTTACTTGTAATATCAGCCTCACAGAGAGTCATAAGATCGTCGATGTCATCTCCGGCGTCATTCATCAATCGGCGGACGGCAGAATCAGTCACCTCATCATCGGCAATGGCGATAGGACGCATGTGCAGGTCGACAAGTTTCTGTACATACTTCATCTTTGAATCCAGTGGCAGCTTCATTCTGCGGAATATGCCCGGAATCATCTTTGCGCCGATAATATTATGATTATGGAATGTCCAGCCGATAGCCGGGTCCCACCGTTTGCTCTTTGTCTTGCCGATGTCATGGAACAAAGCTGCCCAGCGAAGCCAGATATTGGGAGTTGAAGAATTATCCTTTTCCTGTGCCTTACAGACATTATCGAGGACTTCAAGAGTGTGATAGAAGTTGTTCTTGTGAGCCTTGCCATTCTTCGTCTCGACAATATCGAGTGCCGAAAGTTCAGGAATGATATGCTGGAGTAGTCCTGCACGCTGCAAGTCGACGAATCCTTTGCTCGGTCGTGGACACATCATTATCTTGTTTAGCTCGTCGACAATACGCTCGCCACTGACAATCTCTATCCGGTCGGCATCACGGACAAGAGCGTCGAAGGTCTCATCATCGATGAAGAAATTAAGCTGTGTGGCAAACCTGATGCAACGCATCATGCGAAGTGGGTCGTCGGAGAATGTTATCTCCGGGTCGAGAGGCGTGCGGATAATGCCGTCCCAAAGGTCGTCGACTCCATCGAACGGGTCGACAAGCTCGCCGAAGCGGTCGTGGTTCAGGCATATTGCCATAGCATTGATAGTGAAGTCACGGCGGTTCTGGTCGTCCTCAAGGGTTCCGTCTTCGACTATCGGCTTGCGGCTGTCGTGGCTGTAGCTTTCCTTTCTGGCACCGACAAATTCCACTTCATTGCCTTTGTATTTCACCTGTGCCGTGCCAAAGTTGCGGAACACCGACAGATGGGCTTTCTTGCCAAGCTCATTCTTCAGTTCTGACGCTACCTGAATGCCACTGCCAACAACGACTACATCAATGTCATTGGACGGACGTTCGAGAAACAGGTCACGCACATAACCGCCTACAACATAGCACTCTAGACCAAGTTTGTCGGCAGCTTTCGAAATTAAATGGAATATATCTTTATCAAGGAGTTCCGCCAGTTGGGCGTCGGATAAATCTCTCATTACGTTAATTCATTTTGGAGTGCAAAGGTAATCAAAACAATTGATAATTGAAAATGGATAATTGAAAATTACCAAGGCGAGCCGATTTTACATATATTTTACTGCTTAATTTTTGATAATCCAAGTAAATTCCGTATTTTTGCAAAAAATATATCTATTGCAACAATGTCATTGGACACTACAAAAACAGATAAGGAATTCAAGGAAGCTATGGCTGAATGCCGTGACATGTTCGCCAAGAAGCTGAAAGACTACAGCGCTTCATGGCGGATAATGCGTCCGTCGACACTCACCGACCAGCTGTTCATCAAGGCTAAGAACATCCGTTCGTTTGAGATTTCGGGCGAAAGCCGGGTCGGCGACAGCGTCAAGTCGGATTTCATGGCTCTGATAAACTACGGAATCATTGGACTGATTCAACTGGAGAAAGGCTTTTCCGACCGTGTGGACATCGATTCCGACGAAGCTCTCGCCCTGTATGACAAGTTCGCCAAAGAATCGTACGAGCTTATGCTTAAGAAGAACCACGACTACGGCGAGGCTTGGCGCGACATGAGAGTCAGCTCATACACCGACTTTATTTTGACCAAGATCGAGAGAATAAAGGAGATCGAGGACCATAACGGCAAGACTTTGGTAAGCGAGGGAATCGCCTCGAACTATATGGACATTATCAACTATGCCGTTTTCGGCGTGATAAGGGAAACCGAGGAAGGAAAATAAAGTGAGCATCGGAAAGAAAGCTGTCGGCATAGTCGTAAACATTTCACGGTTTATCCTTGGACTGGTATTTGTGTTCTCGGGTTACGTCAAGGCTATCGACCCTACCGGAACACAGTACAAGATTGAGGACTATATGGAAGCCGTGGGGTTGGCAGGCGTGCTGCCCGACTACATCACGATGACGGTTGCCATCCTTCTTTCGGCATTGGAGTTCTCGCTGGGAATATTCATGCTACTGGCTATCCGGCGTCGTCAGGTTTCGCGGATCATGCTGGCGTTCATGATTGTTATGACGCTCATAACCGTGTGGCTGGCGCTGTTCAACCCCGTCAAGGACTGCGGTTGCTTCGGCGATGCCATTCATCTGACCAACTGGCAGACTCTCGGAAAGAACATTGTGCTGCTTGCGGCATCGGCTATAGTTGCCCGGTGGCCGCTGAAGATGGTGAGGTTCATTTCCAAGCCGAACCAGTGGATAGCGATAAACTTCACGATTCTGTTCATAATCATCAGTTCGTTGTATAGTCTTTATCATCTTCCGCAGTTCGATTTCCGTCCATACCACATCGGGGTGAACATCAAGAAAGGAATGGAAATTCCACCCGGAGCCAAGCAACCGAAGTTCAAAACGACATATATCCTCGAAAAAAACGGTGTCAGAAAGGAATTCGATGAGAACAACTACCCGTTCAATGATACCGCATGGGTGCTGAAAGACCCAGACAAGGATGTCAAGACAGTGGAAGTGGAGAAGGGCTATGAGCCGCCAATCCATGATTTTTCCATCACGAACGACGCAACAGGTGAGGATATTACGGATTCGGTTCTGTCGGCAAAGGGATATACCTTTCTGTTGATTTCGCCTTATCTGGAGAAGGCTGACGACTCAGACTTCGGCGACTTGGACCAGATTTACGAGTATGCTGAGGAGAATGGATACCATTTCTATGGGCTGACAGCCAGCAACAAGGAGGGCGTTGACCACTGGCGTGACATCACCGGAGCCGAATATCCGTTCTATATAACCGACGGAACGACTCTTGAGACTATAATAAGAAGTAATCCGGGATTGCTGCTCCTTAAGGACGGAACAATCATAAGGAAATGGAGTCACAACGACCTTCCGACGGCTGACGAGCTGAACGGGCGGCTGGAGAAACTTGAAATTGGACAAATGGAAAAAGACTCTGTACCAAGAAAGATTACAAGTGTCCTTCTTTGGTTCTTCCTTCCATTGCTTCTCCTGATACTGGCTGACAGGCTTTGGGCCTGGACTAAATGGGTGAAAAAGAAAGAAACATCTAACAAGTTTTATCAACTAATAAACAAAAAGAACATGAGAAAGAAAATTGTAGCAGGCAACTGGAAAATGAACATGAACCTGCAAGACGGAGTGGCTCTCGCAAAGGAAATCAACGAGACTCTGAAGGCTGACAAGCCAAACTGTGGTGTTATTATCTGTACACCGTTCATCCACCTCGCTAGCGTAGCACAGGTTATCGACCAGAACGTTGTTGCTCTTGGTGCTGAGAATTGCGCCGACAAGGAAAAGGGTGCTTACACAGGTGAGGTAAGCGCTGAGATGGTTAAGTCGACAGGTGCGCAGTATGTTATCCTTGGTCACTCTGAGCGTCGTCAGTACTATCATGAGACAGCCGAGATCCTGAAGGACAAGGTTCAGCTTGCTCTGAAGAATGGTCTTAAGGTTATTTTCTGCTGCGGTGAGACTCTCGAGGAGCGTGAGGCAAACAAGCAGAATGAGGTTGTTAAGGCTGAGCTCGACGGTAGCGTATTCAACCTGAGCGCTGATGAGTGGAAGAACATCGTCCTCGCTTACGAGCCAATCTGGGCTATCGGCACAGGCAAGACCGCTACTGCTGACCAGGCTGAGGAGATGCTTGCTTACATCCGTTCTATCGTTGCCGACAAGTATGGCAAGGAAGCTGCTGAGGACACAACTATCCTCTATGGCGGAAGCTGCAAGCCGGGCAATGCTCCTGAGCTGTTTGCTAAGCCTGACATCGACGGTGGCCTTATCGGTGGCGCTTCTCTGAAGGCTGCTGACTTCAAGGGTATCATCGACGCTTGGAAGAAGTAATAAACTAAGAATGAGAAAGTTATTATTCATAATAGCCTTCACAATAGTCGCACTGTTGCCGGCTGGCGCTCAGTCAGTTGGCCACGGTGCTGATATTGACGCCCAAATAAATGGCAAGGCTACGACAAGACAGAACAAGAAGCCTGCCGCTGAACCACACAAAACTCCGACGCCGCCTCCGGCTCCATCAACACCGGATATCTCTACATCGAACCGACGGATGAAGATGGTTCTCCGAAAGATTAAAGTCCGCAAGAAGACTCCCGAGGAACTGGCTGAGACCAAGACAAAGGTCACGATGGGCATTCATCACGAGCAGGGCTTCCGCATTCAGGTGTATTCGGGTGGCAACACACGCATAGCCCGGCAGGAAGCTGAGCGTGCAGGACAGAAGGTTAAGTCCGTACTCCCTACCCAACCGGTGTATGTTCACTTCTACAGTCCCAGATGGAGTTGCCGTGTCGGAAACTTCCGGACATACAACTCGGCATTGGGTGCCCTGAGACAAATCCGCAAAGTAGGCTATAAGGGAGCAATAATCATACGTTCCGTCATCACGGTTAAGGACGTTGAATATGTCGATGATGACACAATGATTGATGACGGCGAGTAAGAATCTTACTATAAAACAATGAATCCAGAAACAGAATTCCGCGACGGTCTCGATGAACTCGCGGCTCACTACAAAAGCATTCTTTCCATACTAGGAGAAGACCCGGAACGAGAGGGACTGCAAAAGACCCCTATGCGTGTTGCAAAGGCAATGCAGATACTCACCCGTGGATATACTCAAGACCCTAGGAAGGTGCTGACCGATGCTCTCTTCGAGGAGAAGTACAATCAGATGGTTATCGTTAAGGACATCGACTTCTTCTCTATGTGCGAGCACCACATACTTCCTTTCTATGGCAAAGTACACGTTGCTTATATTCCTAACGGCTATATCACAGGGCTAAGCAAGATCGCCCGCGTTGTCGATATATTCTCCCATCGGCTTCAAGTACAGGAGCGTTTAACCGAGCAGATAATGGAATGCATCAATGACACACTGAAGCCTCAGGGCGTAATGGTTGTCATTGAGGCGAAACACATGTGCATGCAGATGCGTGGAGTCGAGAAACAGAATTCTATAACGACCACTAGTGCCTACAGCGGGGTATTTGAATCGCTCAAGACCCGCAATGAATTCATGAATCTTTTAAGGGGAGAAAGCAAGAGGATATAGGCAATCATAATCTTAAATTTATTATATTGAATTTTGTATTATAGGAAAGATGAAGTTTATTTCTTGGAACGTAAACGGTCTTAGAGCCGTAGTTAAGAAAGGATTCGAGGAGACTTTCCTCAACCTTGACGCCGATTTCTTCTGTTTGCAAGAGACAAAGATGCAGGAAGGACAGCTCGTTCTGGCATTCCCCGGCTATGAGTCTTACTGGAACTATGCCGACCGTAAGGGCTATTCCGGTACTGCCATTTATACTAAACATCATCCGCTTTCTGTCAACTACGGCATCGGAATTGATGAGCACGACCACGAAGGACGTGTCATTACATTAGAGATGACAGACTTTTATCTAGTTTGCGTCTACACGCCGAACTCCCAGAATGCAGAAGAGAAGGGCGGAATGCCACGCCGTCTGGACTACCGTATGCAATGGGAGACCGACTTCCAAGCTTACCTTCATAAGCTCGATGAGAAGAAGCCGGTAATAGCTTGTGGTGATATGAACGTTGCCCATGAGGAGATTGATATTAAGAATCCTAAGAGCAACCACAAGAATGCGGGCTTCACCGATGCCGAGCGAGAGAAGATGACACAACTTCTCAACAATGGATTTACCGATACTTTCCGTACACTCTACCCCGAACAAGTAACTTACAGCTGGTGGTCTTACCGCTTCCATGCCCGCGAAAAGAATGCAGGTTGGCGCATTGATTACTTCCTTATCAGTAATCGTCTGCGTGACCGGCTACAAGACGCAAAGATACTAACCGACATTATGGGCAGCGACCATTGCCCAGTTGAACTCGACTTGAAGTAAGGTTAGATTACAAATAAGACAAGTCTGAACTTCAACAAAAGCAAGGCTGAACTTCAACAAAAGCAAGGGTGAACTTCAACAAAAGCAAGGGTGAACTTCAACAAAAGCAAGGCTGAACTTCAACAAAAGCAAGGCTGAACTTCAACAAAAGCAAGGCTGAACTTCAACAAAAGCAAGGGTGAACTTCAACAAAAGCAAGGCTGAACTTCAACAAAAGCAAGGCTGAACTTCAACAAAAGCAAGGCTGAGTATCAGCATAAGCAAGGTCATATTACAATTAAAGTAAGGTTTAACAACATTCGTAGCAAAGTTAAACCTTACTTTAAGTAAACAATAAAAAATCCCCGGGATAACTCCGCTGAGCTCCCGGGGAAGAAAGATTTACTTGAGGTTTATAATCATTACTGCATTACTGAAATGTATAAGGTATGTCAGAAGTATTGAATTAAGGTAAAGGTTGGACTAATCCGAGCCTTACATTATCAGATGCTCATACTCGCTTACCGGTACTTTCTCCATCTTACCGTTTGCATGAGTAAGCATCAAGTAGTTGTGAACCAACTGACCATAGTCATACTGAGCTACAACAACGCTTCCATCGCGAAGCTGAAGAGTCAGATAACCCTGGCGTTTACCATTCTTGTAGTTGCACTGCCACTTCTCCTTGCCATTAGGATAGTAAGTGATAACCTGGCCATCGAGGACAGTGTTATTGTCGTTGCTCAGGTCAAGGAACTTATAACCACCTTCCATGCGGATGTTACCATTGAGGTAATAGTCCTGGAAAATATCGCGCTGCTGACCCTTGTAGTCTTCCTTGGCAAACAAGCGATAGTACTCGGCATCCTCACGATCAGCGACCTTGACGAGCTGGTTGTTATAGTAGACAGTGTCCTGAGACACAACGGTTGTAGTTACATTCTTACGTGCGAAGCCACAAACTGAAATCATTGCTAATACAGCTATTAAAAGTAACTTCTTCATAATTCTATGTTTTAAATTGTTAGTTAAGTTTCTTTTTCTGACTGCAAATTTAGTGCATAAATATCTAACCGCCAAACGTTTTAACACTATTTTATAATAAATTTTCGTCAACTTTTGGTTAGAAAGAAACCATATATCTTTCAATTTAAAACTGAAATAAAATCGTGTTTAAACTGACATTTTGATAGTTGACGTATCATTATTTCCTTATTTTTGGCTTATAAGCTAACATAATGTTATATATTTCTTTCCAAAAGATAGCTAAATGTCGATGTTAGCGCACACAAGAATATCTGACATAACAAATTCTAAGCCGTTATTTGTAAACAAACAAGAAAATAAGAAATAATCAACTAACAATTTGAAACTTTGGACACAAAAAATAAGCCGGTAGCTTATCCAATTCTGTAAACTACCGGCAGTCTCATATAAGTTCTCACCTTATTACCTTTCGATTCAGCAGGAATCCATTTCGGCATAAGCTTCAATACCCTCACCGCCTCACTGTCCAAGCTAGGAGACAGTGGCTCAGCAACTGTAATGTCACTCAGCGAGCCATCCTTCTCAACGATGAACGAAAGCATAACCCGTCCCTGGCGATGCATAGCCATGTCAACATCCGGGTACTTGACGTTGTCACGAAGGAAAGCCACCAAGGAGTCATTGCCGCCAGGGTATGAAGCCCTCTTCGTAATATTGTAGGTTACCGAATCAGTAGACAACGAAGTATCGAAGTCGACAGGGGAAACAATGCTTTCCGTCTTTCTCTTTGGTTTTCCCTTGCCTTGCAGCCAACGGACAAAACCGTGCTTGAAGAATCCGAGCTGATAGAGATTGTTTACTGAAACCGTCGAGAAGTTGTCATGCTCGAATGGACCGCCCAGTCCCATTACCGCAGCTCCGCCCAACAGAGCGAAGTCCGTCGGCACCTGAGTAAGGTCAATGCTTTGCTTGTCGGCATCGTCACAAACGGAATTCTTATCAAGCAAACTCTCGAAAGCCACACGATTGCTCTCGTCAGTGTGCTCGGTGAATACCTTATCAAGATTCCATAGTTCACCGTCGGCAATATTATAGGTAATAAACTTCTTCGTTGCCGATAGTTCCTTACCCTCAGAGTCGGTCTCCTGCCGTTTAAGATAGAACGAAGCATACCGACCTTTCTCCCACCACAAAGCCTGAAGTTTCACATTAATATAATGACGGGTAACAGAATCCGGCATACGGTATATCTCAGTTCCCAACTTCTTATGGAACTCCGTCCATCCGTCCTGCATTGTCGTCGCGTCAACATCCAGCAAAGTCTTGCAAAGTTCCTTCTGCAGCTCAGGCATACCATCGCCGTCGAGAGCCACCGGCCATTGCAAGTCAAGGTTGGTGACGGTCACGTCATTGCCATTACGGTAGAGCTTGTTCTCGTCGATATACTTTATAATATTACCCCGAGCCTGAGCCATAGCCGTCATACAGACACCCACAAGCATCAAGCCCAGGACAAGAATCTTATTTCTCATCATTATCTTATTTAACTCGTTTCAGCGAAAGTCCCCTCAAGTCCATATCGCCAGAGAACCTGATGAGGTCACGGTAGTTGGTATTAGCACTTATATAGGCAGAGCCATTGTCATACACCTCAACAACGAAAGTATAGAAATCCTGTGCCGTGTTGCAAGTGATTTTAGCCCTCCACATATTCGGCTTTACTTTTTCGACTGTGTAGCTGTTGATTCGGGTAATGAAATGGAAGCCCATTGCACTGCCGTAAGGAACATTATATCCACGTCCGATATATGGCAGGACAGAACCTATCGAATCATTGTGCACCTCCAACGCCCAGTCATTATCACGCAAATGGAGTGTCGGACCATACGTCGGATCCATCTGGTCGACCAGTATCCTGAAGTCACGGTTCTCCAGTTTACTTTCTACCGTGTTCCTGATTACTTTTGCGCTCTCATCCTTCGACAACGGCTTGCCGTCAGTTCCGATAACGGTATTGTCAGTCGTTCCACAACCGATGAGCAACAGAACTCCAATACACATTAACAAAAACTTCTTCATAGTAAATCCTCCTACTCTATTTCTTCCACCGTCGGCTTGTCCATTTTCTCGACCTTCGGAGCCTCAACCTTCTTTTCTGTCGAAGGCTCTGCAGCCGGAGTTTCATCAGTGCTTGTGTTAGATTCGCCGGTGGCATTCTCAATATCCTCTTCTGTAGCAGCCTCAGCTACAGGTTTCTCAGTAGCGTGCTCAACGGGCTTGTCAGTTTCCTTGTCCTTCTTCTCGTCCTCCTTGGCAGGCTGCTTGACGTCAGGCCACAGATAATCGCCTACCACGTCGAGCGTGTCGAGCGATGCCTTGCGGGCAGCCTCCTGTTCCTTCTGGTCGTCAGTAAGGTCTTTGGTCGTACTGCGACGGATGAACACATTATATATAATACCAAGCAAGATAAGCAGGGCGAGACCTATAAGCACCTTGAACAACAGCGTGTGCCGGAAGCCCTCGTGCTTGGGGTCTACCAATTCGAGTATTTTGTCTGTAACCTTTGTCATAATGTAAAATTTTATATTGCAAAGGTAAGATAAAGCAAAGACAATTCAAAATAAACTTGATTATTTTTGCTTAATTCTTATCAACGCGTTGGCAATGATAGCAGTTATGCCTCCGGTAGTGATTCCTGAGGAGAAAATATTATGAATAACGTCAGGCATTTTGTCGAGAATTCCGGGCACCATCTCAACGCTCATTCCCATAGCAAAGCTTATCGCCATGACGAGCACCGCCTTTCTGTCTATCTCGGTTGCCGCAATGATTCGTATACCCGAAGCAGCCACAGTACCGAACATAAGCAGAGTAGCTCCGCCGAGCACACAATCGGGTATCAAGGAGAACAGCTGACCGACCACTGGGAACAGTCCCAGTACGAACAACGCCCCGGCAATGAAGTAGCCGACGTAACGGCTTGCGACGCCAGTGAGCTGAATCATGCCGTTGTTCTGGGCGAAGATAGAGTTAGGGAAACTATTGAACACGGCAGCCAAGAACGAATTGAAACCGTCGGCAAGAATTCCGCCCTGCGCCCTTTTCAGGAACTCAGGACCCGAAACCGGCTGACCGGAGATGAGCGAATTGGCTGTAATATCGCCGAAAGCCTCAACAGCCGTGACGAGATAAATCAATCCGAGACCAATTATACTGCCCACATCGAAGCGCAATCCATACTTGAACGGAACAGGAATGTTCAGCGCCGATGCGCCCTTAAGCTGTGAGAAGTCAATCATACCGAGCAACCAAGCCACAACGCATCCGATGACAAGTCCTATGACAATGCTGCCCATCCGCAAGTAGCGGTTGCTTGAGCGGTTGAAGAACAGAATGCTGACGAGCACCAGCAAAGCCAGCCCAAGGTTCTCCAGAGAGCCGAAAGTGCCGTTATTGACAGCCGCCTGACCGCCACCGCAGCTGTTGATGCCAGCCTTGATAAGGCACAGTCCGATGAGAGTCACGACTATTCCCGACACCAGCGGGGTTATGATTCTACGGGCGTAAGGCAACAACCGGCTGACAATCATCTCGACAACCGATGCCACCATGCATGCTCCGAAGATGTAGCTCAGTCCCATTTCGACGTTCATCTTTCCGCCGACCATGCCGAGCATTCCGGCTCCTATAATCGGACTGATGAATGAGAACGACGTACCCTGAATGCAGAGCAGGCGTGCCCCGAGCGGTCCTATGCCGCGGCACTGGATGAAAGTGGCAATGCCCGAGACGAACAACGACATCGACACGAGGAAGCCAGTCGTCTCCAGGTCGAACTGCAAAGCCGAGCTGATGATGAGCGGAGGGGTAATGATAGCCACGAAGATAGCCAACAAATGCTGCAAGGCAGCAAAAAGTGTCTCACGGATAGGCGGACGGTCATAAAGCCCGTATATCAAATCAGAACTTTGCTCCATCGCTTAGTCTTCCCTGATTTTTATCCGGCAGTTGTCGAGACTGTCAATTATGGCAAGGCTCTCACAACGTATTCCCTCTTTCTCGATGACATCACGGCCGTGCTGGAATGCCTTCTCGATGATGAATCCCATACCGACAAGCTCGGCACCGGCCTGACGGCAGAGGTCGATAATGCCCTTTGCCGCATTTCCGTAGGCAAGGAAGTCGTCGACGAAAAGCACCTTGTCCTTCGGCGTCAGATAGTCCTTGGATATAACTACATGATATTCACGCTGTTTGGTAAACGAGAACACGCGTGTCGAGAGCATGTTCTCCATAGTCGACGGCTTCTTTTTCTTAGCGAAGACGACAGGCAGGTCAAGCAGGAAACCCATCATAATGGCCGGGGCGATACCACTCGCCTCGATAGTGATGATCTTGTTAATTTCGGTAGAGGCATAACGGCGGATGAACTCTACAGCAATAGCCTTCATCAGGTTCGGGTCCATTTGATGATTGATAAACTTGTCTACCTTTAGTATTCCACCAGGGTAGCACTTACCGTCCTTAAGGATTCGGTCACGAAGAATTTTCATTTGACAATTGGTTTAGTACTACAAAGGTAACTCAAAAATAACGTATTACAAAATAAACGACCATCTTTTATGTTGTAAAAGGGTACCTTTAAGAGAAGAAAATAATTTATTTTCAAATCGTTTTTAATTTATTTTCAAATGAAAAATAATTTATTTTTATTTCTAAAACGGTATCTTTTATAACTCAAAAGACAATCGAGAACACTCCGATTCAAGGTCAAAGACATTACAAGAGGGCTGAAATTGGAAAATAATGAGTACCTTTGCACCCGTTTGCCGGGCAGTTCCGGCGATAGAAACAACATGTACAAACCAATTTTCAACACACGCAGTGTTCTGAAGTTCAAGCATTTCGCCAACAAGCCTTACGCTTTGTTCTCCGTCATTGGCAAGGTCGTTGTCATCGGTGTACTCAGCGTTGCCACGCAGGAATCGTCGGCAGCCGCCAAGTTCCACACCGACGACGAGATCATTGCCGACAGCACATCGACGAAGAGCGTAAGCCTTGATGGAGTGGATGTAGTAGGAACGCGAGCGCCACTGATGCAAAGTCAGCAAGCGAGAATGGTAACTGTACTGAGCCGCGAGGACATTCAGGCGGCTCCGGTACAAAGTGTTAACGACCTGTTGAAGTACGTCTCGGGAGTCGACGTCAGGCAGAAAGGACCTCTCGGAGCCCTTACCGACGTGAGCATCCGCGGCGGCAACTCCGAGCAGATAACCATCCTGCTCAACGGAATCAACATCTGCGACCCTCAGACCGGTCACAACACATTCGACCTGCCGGTCGACATAAGTGAGATTGAGCGTATAGAAGTGCTCGAAGGACCTGCAAGCCGTGTTTATGGAACGTCTTCTTTGTTGGGCGCCATAAACATCGTGACGAAGACTCCGCCGGAGAGCAGCGTCTCGGCACACGCCGAAGGGGGGAGCTACGGCTACTTCTCAGCCGGAGCACGGGGCAACATCGCCGGCGGACGGTGGAACAACCAGCTGTCGGCTTCGTACACCCGGAGTGACGGTTACCTGCGGAACAGCAACGGAGGACTCAACTCCGACTACAACACTTTCAAGAGTTTCTATCAGGGAAACTACAACGACCCGACCATCGAGGTCAAATGGCACGCCGGACTGAGCGCCAAGAACTATGGCTCGAACACATTCTATGGAGCCAAGTATGACGACCAGTTCGAGCACACGTTCAAGTCGTTCACGGCTATTCAGGCTGAGAACAAGCAGGGAGCGTTCCACCTGCGCCCGGCTATTTACTGGAATCACATTTACGACAGGTTCGAACTCTTCCGTGGAGCACCCGACAAGTATCCGTACAACTACCATCGCACGGAGGTCTTCGGGCTGAATCTCAATGCCTATTTCGACTGGACTCTGGGACGTACAGCCTTCGGAGCCGAGCTGAGAAACGAGGACCTGGTCAGCGGAAACCTTGGAGAGCCCCTCGATAATCCGAAGCACATCCACGGCACCGGCCGCATGTACGACCACGGACTGAACCGGACGAACATCCAGTTGTTCCTCGAACACAACGTAATCCTCGAGCGGTTCACCCTTTCGGCTGGCATCACGGCTGTGAAGAACACGCAGGCTGACATGAACATGGAGGTCTACCCGAGTATCGACATGAGCTACCGGATAGGCAACAGTTGGAAACTCTTTGCGTCATACAACACCTCTCTGCGTATGCCTTCTTTCACCGAGCTGTATTATTCGGTAGGCGGTCACAAGGCTGACAGCCATCTGTTGCCTGAGAAGTTGTATGCCCTGGAAGGCGGAGTGCGTTACACCACCGACGGGATAAAGGGTAAGGCGAGCGTCTTCTACAACCGCCACAAGAACCTTATCGACTGGATTAACGACGGGACTCTCGACGAGAATGGCGCTGCCTTATGGCAGAGCGTCAACTTCGGCGAGATAAATGCTGTCGGAGCGGAGGCTTCCCTGGAGTTCGACTTCCTGAACCTCATTCCGTCACAACGGTTCTTGAGGAAGCTGACTCTTGCCTACAGCTATCTGAATCAGGACGAGAAAGAGCATGAGGGAATAGTAAGCCAGTATTCGCTGGAGTACCTTAAGAACAAGTTTGTGGCTGGAGCCCAGTTCAATATTTACAAGCGATTGAACCTGGGAGTAAACTTCCGGATGCAGCACCGCATGGGCAGTTATCTCGATGTCGACAACTACCGCCACTATTACGGCACTTACTGTCTTGCTGACGCACGTCTTTCGTGGGATGCCGACAAATGGAGCATCTACGTCAATGGCAACAACCTGTTCAGCCGCCGGTATATCGATTATGGCAATGTACGGCAACCGGGATTCTGGATTGTGGCAGGAGCGGCGATAAATTTTTAAAGGTAAAAAGGTAAAAAAGTAAAAGGCTCAACCATCGTTTTACCTTTTTACTTTTTTACCTTTTTACTTTTACCTTTAATCCGTCGGGATGACTGGACTCGAACCAGCGACCACTGGTCCCCCAGACCAGCATTCTAAACCTACTGAACTACATCCCGCTGAGTTTAGTGGCTGCAAAAGTACAAAATCAGTATCGAAATTCCAAATATTAATCTGCTTTTTTACTTTTTTTGGACTATTAAACTTTATGCCTTTGGCTATTAGCTGCAAAATCATTACTTTTGCAAAGAAGTAAAAGCAAAGACATGAAGAGACAAGCCTACATATTATATATTGTGCTTGCAACGCTGTTCTTGGCAGGTTGTTCAAGCAACGAGCTGGTTACCCGGGAGTCGAAGGACATCACCAATCAGGATGACGACGACACAACGTTGCCTGTCAACGACAGCTACACCTACAAGCTGCCGGTTATCTTCCACGTTCTTTACACTGAGGACAACGACTCCGTAAGGGCTCTCGCGACACAGCTGCCACGGGTGTTGGGCTTTGTCAATGAGCTTTATCAGGGCAATGTCTACAGCTGGCGCGGGGTCTACAGCCAGAACATCAACGTCGATTTTCAGCCTGCCTTGAGCGACGAGGAAGGCAACCGGTTGTCGACTCCGGGCGTGGTCTTCCAGAAGTGGAACGGCAAGTTTCCTATTGAGGCAAGCTCTTTCATGTCGTCGAAAAACACGCAATACATCTGGGAACCAAACGAGTACATCAACGTCATTGTCTATCCGTTCGAACAGAATACCAAGGGCAGTGTCATTCTCGGCATAAGCCACATGCCTTACACCCTCGACGACAGCACCCACATTGACGGACTGGAGTCGGCTTCGGCTCATTATATCTCGAAGAATAACCTCGGATTCCCTTATTGCGTATCGATAAACAGCGATTATGTCAACCGCATGTCGGGCCGTTACACGGCTGTCGACTCCCTCGGCAACAGGACTTACGGGCGCAAGGAGTACATCTATGACTCGTGCGACATCGTGGCGACACTGGCTCACGAGCTTGGCCACTACCTCGGCTTGCACCATGTGTTTGCCGAGGAGAAGAAGAAGTCGAGCACAGGCTCTGGCTGGACGGCTGTCGACGATTGTTTCGATTCCGACTGTTGTGACGATACTCCGTCATACAACAAGGTGGAATATGACGACTCTCTGCGCAATGCGCCAAAGGGAACGAAGATGCAGACGCTGATAGCACGGCACTCTTGTGACGGCGAGGAGTTCGAGTCGGACAACATCATGGACTATTCCATTGGACTCGTCTTCCAGTTCTCGCCTGAGCAGAAGGAGCGCATGCGCCATGTATTGTACTACAGTCCGCTCATCCCGGGCCCAAAGCTCAACCACACCAACACCGGAGTTGAGACACGTGTGGCTGCCGATAATGGCATAATCAATTTGCCAATAGTAACATCTGAGTAAAATCATGACATACAAAATAACGGCTCCAAGCCATATAGATACAACAATTAATCTTCCGGCATCGAAGAGTATCAGCAATCGTGCGCTTATTCTTCATGCCCTGTCGGGCGGAAAGGAACTACCACAGAACCTGTCCGACTGCGACGACACTGAGGTCATAATTAATGCCCTTCGTGACATGCCGCCGACTATCGACATAAAGGCAGCGGGAACAGCCATGCGGTTTATGACCGCCTACCTGAGCGTTACGCCGGGCGAGCACACGATAACGGGTACTGAGCGCATGCGCCATCGTCCTATCCGTGTACTTGTCGACGCGTTGCGGACGTTGGGTGCCGACATACAGTATACCGACGAAGAGGGTTATCCCCCACTCCATATCAATGGGCACAGCCTTGAAGGTGGCATTCTGACGATACCGGGCGACGTGAGCAGCCAGTACATATCGGCTTTGCTGATGGTAGGTCCGACGATGAAAAAGGGGTTGACCCTGCGGCTTAGCGGTGACATCGTGAGTCGTCCGTACATCGACCTGACGCTGCATGTTATGCATGAGTTCGGAATTTCAGTCGATTGGACCAATGTCGACACAATCAGCGTTGAGCATCAGGGCATTCACGAACAGCCATACACTATCGAGAACGACTGGAGTGCATCGTCCTATTGGTATGAGATTCTTGCCATGCTCGACGACCGTGAGTCAACGGTTCGCCTACCGGGACTAAAGGACGGAACACGACAGGGCGACTCGGCAGTACGCTATCTCTACAGCATGCTCGGTGTGAAGACGGCATTCGACAGCAAAGGCGAGGTCGTTCTGACACGACATAGCCGCACGCTTCCGCGCCTCGACTACAACTTCATCAACCAGCCTGACCTGGCACAGACGTTGGTCGTGACATGCGCTATACTGAATATTCCGTTCCATTTCACTGGACTTGGCAGCCTGAAGATAAAGGAAACTGACCGTATAAACGCACTCAAGACAGAGATGCAGAAGCTCGGCTACATTCTCGATGATTCCATTGACACTGAGCTTTCATGGAACGGCGAACGCTGCAAGGCTTACGCCCACCCTTCCATCGACACTTACGAGGACCACCGGATGGCAATGGCCTTTGCTCCTGCCGCTATAAAACTCGACGAGATTCGCATCAACAACCCTGAAGTAGTGACAAAGTCTTATCCTCATTATTGGGACGACTTGCGCTCGGCAGGCTTTAAAGTAGAACAGATTTGATTATCCTGATTTCCATATTAGCTCTTGTTGCCCTTGGCATTATTGTCATGATTGGCACGAAACTCTTCGCCGGTAAGGACGATGAGCCTGTCGTTGTGCCCGCCTCCGACTGCTCGTCGTGCGACGGAACGAATCTGAAATGTGAGCAGGTGTGCCAGATGGAAGCGGCAACGAAGCCTATAGAATACTATGACGACGAGGAACTTGACACCTACAAGGGACGCCGTTCCGATGAGTACGATGATGACGAGGTGTCAGAGTTCGCCGATGTTCTTGAGACCCTCAAACCGGAGGAAGTTCGTCCGTGGGGAAGGAGCCTCGTTCTTCGGGGTATCAATATGCCTGACCAAATTAAGGATGAGTTCATAGCACTGGCACAATAAAAACCGAAAAAAGGAGTTTATTATAGAGTGAGCTCACATAATAACCGATATATCATTCCGCTGATTGCCGCCATAATTGTCTTGGTGGTAACGGCTTGCTCTACCCAGAAAAACACATCGGGCACCCGGTTCTGGCATGCTTTCAATGCCAAATACAACACTTATTTTAATGGCGCACAGGCGTATATAGACGGTTCGCTGGAGAAGGAGAAAGGCAACAAGGACAACTTCACGGAGATGATTCCGCTGTATACTGTCGGCAACAAGGCAAGCCGTGATCTCGGCAAGGCAAACTACGACCGTGCCATTGAGAAAGCTGAGAAAGCTATTGCCCGCCACAGCATAAAGAAGCGTCCGCAATGGACGAAGAACAGAAAGAAGACCGAGCGTGACATCGAGTGGCTTAACCGCCGTGAGTACAACCCGTTCCTGTGGAAGGCATGGATGCTTATGGGACGCTCGCAGTTCTACAAAGGTTCGTTCGACGAGGCTGCGGCTACGTTTTCTTACATGAGCCGGTTGTACAAGACTCAGCCTGCCATATATGGCAAGGCACGCGCGTGGCTCGCCAAATGCTATATTGAGGAAGACTGGCTGTATGATGCCGAGGACGTTATCCGCAACATGCAGAGGGATTCCATCAACTGGAGGGCGCAGAAGGAATGGGACTATACACTTGCCGATTATTATGTCCACACTAAAGAATTTGAGAAGGCAATACCTTATCTCCGTAATGTCATAAAGCACGAGATGCGCCGCAAGCAGAAAGCCCGTGAGTGGTACCTAATGGGACAGATTCAGGCTGCACTCGGACATAAGGTCGAAGCTTACAAGGCTTTCAAACATGTTATACGTCAGAACCCGCCGTATGAGCTGGAGTTCAATGCCCGTATTTCCATGACTGAGGTGATGGCAAGCGGACGCTCGAAGCAGATGATTAGCCGGTTGAAGCGTATGGCACGGTCGGACAATAACAAGGATTATCTCGACCAGGTCTACTATGCTATGGGTAACATTTACCTTGCCGACAAGGACACGACTAAAGCCATCTCGGCTTACGAACAGGGCAACAAGAAAGCTACCCGAAGCGGTATTGAAAAGGGCGTGCTGCTATTGCATCTTGGTGATTTGTACTGGGCCAAGGAGAAGTTCAGCGATGCCAAGCGGTGTTATGGTGAGGCAATCGGTCTGCTCGACAAAGACCGTGACGACTATGAACAGCTGTCGCAACGCTCGAAAGTCCTCGATGAGTTAGTGCCTTACACAGATGCCGTACAGCTGCAGGACTCTCTGCAATATCTGGCTAAGTGTCCTGAGGCTGAGCGCAATGCAGCCATTGACAGGGTTATAGATGCTCTGAAGAAGAAGGAAAAGGAGGAAAAGCTTGCTCAGGCTGAGCAAGAAGCCGCGCAAAATGAGGCTGAGAACGGTGGCAATGAAAATAATCTAAGAAATAACAACAGAAAGAATAACACGCAGAATAACAACAACGGGCAGAACAGCACCTGGTACTTCTATAACCAAATGGCTATAAACCAAGGTAAGGCAACGTTCCAGCGGTTGTGGGGAAAGCGTGACAATGTAGATAACTGGCAACGATCCAACAAGACCGTTGTCGGCAATATTGGCAGTAATGCTAATCCGGAAGAACTGACGGATAAGCAGCGTGACTCTATTTTCAAGGCTGACCAGGCTGAGGACTCACTCAACCAGGTAATGGACAGTGCGCAGAACGACCCGCACAAGCGTGAGTATTATCTGGCACAGATTCCATTTACCGAGGAGCAGTTGGCTGAGAGCAATAAGGTATTGGAGGATGGATTGCACCATAGCGGTGTCATCTTCAAGGATAAACTGGACAACCTCAACCTATCTGAGAAAGCTCTGAGGCGGTTGGCTGACAACTATCACGACTATAAGGATATGGATGATGTATTCTATCATCTATACCTATTATATATGCGTAAGGGTGAACCGGACATTGCCGAGAATTACATCGACAGTCTGAAGAACCGTTATCCGGAAAGCCAGTGGACGACATTGCTCACAGACCCGAACTTCCAGGAGAACTCGAAATTCGGTGTTCAGATAGAGGACTCGCTGTACGCAGCAACTTACGATGCCTTCAAGGCTGACAGATACAATGAAGTGGCGAGCAACGTTAAAGTGTCCGACACCAGATTCCCGATGGGTGCTAACCGTGACAAGTTCTTGTTTATCGGTGGACTCAGCAAGCTGAATAATGGCGATGCCGAAGGTTGTCTTGCCAACATGAAGGAGGTTGTGGAGAAGTTCCCGCAAAGCCGAATAAGCGAAATGGCGGGAATGATAGTCAACGGAGTACATGCTGGGAAGCGGCTGCGCGGTGGCAGGTTCGACCTTGGGGATGTCTGGAGCAGGCGTACCGACGTTCTCAACGACAGTGACTCTATACGTAACGTTCAGTTCTCGAAGGACCGTAATGTCGACTTCAAGGTTATGCTGGTATATAGCCCTGACTCTCTCAATGAGAACAAGTTGCTGTTTGAGATGGCGAAGTTCAACTTTACTCACTTCGTAGTCCGTAATTTCGACATCGAGATTGTCGATGATGCCGGTCTTCACCGCATGCAACTCAGTGGTTTCCGCAGCTATGACGAGGCTTATCAATATGCCCACGAACTGGCTAGAACGAAGAGTGTAGTCCAACAGATGAACAAGAAGACGAGGGTTATTGTCATAAGCGACAAGAACTTACAGATGCTTGGCGTCCAGTTCAGCTACAATGATTACGACAAGTTCTATGAGAAGAATTTTGCTCCGATACAAGTAACCAAGCGTTACCTGCTCTCTGAGCCTGCCGAAGTCGCAACCCCAAGGGAGCGTGACCTGCAAGAGGAAATTGAGAGTAAGGCTCCTACAATGGAAGACATCAATGCTCAACAGGCTGAACAGCCTGCTGAGGAGGAGTTCACTATACCTATCGAAGAGCCTAAGGCAAAGGCCGACAGCACAAATACTCAGCAGCAACCTGCTGACAACACCCTCACATTGCCTGAGGACAACACCCTCACATCGCCTGAGGACAACACCATCACATCGCCGGATGGCAACACTCTCACATTGCCTGGAGAGAACAACTCTCCGGCTGACACAACCAATAATGTTAATCCGGCAGAATCCGTCACCACAACGGCTCCTTCAGAAACTACGACGACCACCCCTTCCGAGACTACAACGACGCTCCCAACTGAAGGAACAACAGTTCCTGATAATGGAGCAACCGCCCCTGACGAAACGACTATAACCATCCCTGATGAGAAGACTATTGTTACCACTGACGAGAATACATTCTCTCTGCCAGAAGACAACACCATAATCTCTCCTCAGCCAGATGCCAACATCAGCGTTTCTCCTCAGTCCACTGAGCCTAATAAGCCTATTAAGCCTATTAAGCCTACTGAGCCCACAATGCCTATTAAGCCTACTGAGCCTACAGTGCCTACAGTGCCTATTAAGCCTACTGAGCCTACCCCCGCCCAGCCTCAGCAGCCATCCTCCGACGAGCCCACAATCATCTTCGACGACGATGACACCGGTCTTCCTCCTGCCAACAACACCCAGCAGCCTACTGACGACAGCATCGAAGACGAGTATTACGACTTGGACGGATTCTAATACAAAAGAAATAATGAAAGGAACAATATATGAGCAATGGATTATTACTTTGGGTTGACGACGAGATAGAACTTCTCAAGGCACACATCATCTTCCTTGAGAAGAAAGGCTATGAAGTCGTAACCGTCAGCAACGGTCCCGACGCCATAGACCAATGCCGCCAACAGACATTCGACCTCGTTCTGCTCGATGAGCAGATGCCTGGTTTGTCAGGACTGGAAACTCTACAGCAGATAAAGGAGATTCAGCCTGCCACGCCGGTCGTCATGGTTACGAAGAGCGAGGAAGAGAATATCATGGATCAAGCTATTGGTTCGAAAATTGCCGATTATCTGATTAAACCTGTAAACCCCAACCAGATATTGCTAACTCTGAAGAAGAATATCCACCGGCGAGAGATAGTCACCGAAGTTACTCAGTCTAGTTATCAACAGCAATACCAGCAGATTGCTATGCAGATAAACGACTGCCGTACATTCGATGACTGGAAGGAAGTATACAAGAAACTTGTTCGTTGGGAACTTGAATTATCTATTGCAGATAGCAGCATGACCGAGATGCTTAAAATGCAAAAGGAAGAAGCAAACAACGGCTTCGGTAAGTTCATAGCCAAGCATTACCTTGATTGGATAGAGAATAAGACCGACGACCGTCCTCTAATTTCTCCGGAGATATTCAAGACTAAGATTTTCCCAGCCATTGACCAAGGCAAGAAGGTATTCCTTATTGTAATAGATAATTTCCGTTATGACCAGTGGCGTGTCCTTTCCCAAGAGATCGGAGATATGTATGACATCGATGAGGATTTGTACATGTCAATTCTTCCGACAGCAACGCAATATGCCCGCAACGCTATATTCAGTGGATTGATGCCGTTACAGATTTCTAAAATGTTCCCTGACCTTTGGGTTGACGAAGATGAGGAAGAAGGTAAGAACCTCAATGAGGGACCATTAATACAAACTCAGATAGAGCGTTACCGCCGTCATGACAAGTTCTCTTATCACAAGATAAACGATTCAGCGGCTGCCGACAAACTTCTAAAGGAATTCAATAACTTACACCAGAATGACTTGAATGTGGTCGTCATCAACTTTATCGATATGCTTTCGCATGCCCGCACAGAAATGAAGATGGTGCGCGAACTTGCCAACAACGAAAGCGCTTACCGAAGCATAACGCTGAGTTGGTTCCGCCATTCTGTTCTTTCAGAGTTGTTCAGGCTACTGGCACAAACTGATTATGAGGTTATCATAACCACCGACCATGGTTCTATCCGTGCCACCAAGCCTCTGAAGATAATAGGCGATCGCAACACGAACACGAACTTAAGATATAAATTAGGAAAGAATCTAAGCTACAACTCCAAGGAAGTGTTTGCCATACACAATCCGGCAAAGGCGCAGTTGCCATCGCCTAATCTATCGACAAGCTACGTGTTTGCCATGGGGGATTCTTTCTTCGCCTATCCGAACAACTACAATTATTATGTAAGCTATTATAAAGACACGTTCCAGCATGGAGGTATCTCAATGGAGGAGATGATAATACCTCTGATAACAATGACTGGACGAAAAAGATAAAAGGAATTATGAAGATAGAGATAAAAGACCTCGACCACATTAACGAGGCAGCAAAAGAATTTATTAAGAATATGGGCAAAGGCAATGTCTTTGCCTTCTATGGAAAAATGGGAGCCGGAAAGACAACTTTCATAAAGGCTGTCTGTGAAGAACTCGGTGTTGAAGATGTCATCACATCACCAACATTCGCCATAGTCAATGAATACACTGATGGACAAGGCGACCCTATTTACCATTTCGATTTCTACCGCATCAAGAAACTTGATGAGGTATTCGATATGGGCTATGAAGACTATATTGACAGCGGACACCTCTGCCTGATGGAATGGCCAGAACTCATTGAGGATATTCTCCCTGATGATGCAACAAAGGTCACCATCAAAGTTAACGAGGATGGCTCCAGAACGCTTGAGTTCTAAGAGAGAATTAATTAATAGGCATATTAAGCATATTAGGCACATTAAGCATATTAGGCATATTAAGCATATTAGGCATATTAAGCATATTAGGCACATTATGCCTATTATGCCTATTGTGCCTAATATGCTCAATAAACCAATTAAACTTTAATTACAGCAGAGCCTTGAACTTCTCATCAAGAACATTCTTTGGAGCTGCGCCGACAAACTTGTCGACAAGCTCACCGTTCTTGAAGAACAGGATTGTAGGAATACTGCGGATACCAAACTGAACAGGTATGTCGTCATTCTCATCGACATTGCACTTTCCTACGGTAATCTTTCCATCGTAGTCCTTAGCTAACTCTGATATAATAGGGCTTACCATACGGCAAGGACCGCACCATGTAGCCCAGAAGTCTACAACCAACGGCTGCTCACCATTCTTGTAACTCTCGAAATTCTGACTTGTAATTTCTACTTCCATTTTCTAACTCGCTTTCTTTTTATTTTATTGATTATACTGTTATTATTGAATGAATTACCTATGTTATTATGAATAAACAAACACCGTGCCAATTTGCTCATAATCCATTGTTCACATTGTCCATCATTCATTCTCCAAACATCATTCAACACTCAACATTCAACACTCAACATTAATTAATCTTGTACTCCATTGCATCGTTTGCCTTAAGGTAATTGATGAGCTTCTTATCAACGTTGACTGACTTTTTGGCACTGTGCAGAAGAACGTCACCGTCTTCGCTACGCAACCTGAAGTATAGTTGAGTACTACCCGGACTTTCATTAACAACCTCAGTTAAGTCGTTAACCATTGTCGACTCCAACTTCTTGGTGTCAATCGTTATTGTAAGTTTCTCAAGGCGCTTTGACTTAACGTCATAGAGCTGTTCAACATTCTGAATATTGATGTTGTAGATATTAGAATCGCGGAACCGAGGAACACATTTGGCAGTGATGAAGACAGAATAATCTTTCTTCAACATACCATTCCAACGAGCCCAATCGTTGCCGAAGATTCCAATTTCACCTGACGAATCAAAGTCCTCTATGGTCACAAATCCAAACGGTTTACCTGTCTTTTGAGAGAAACGCTCGGTAACATTAGTCACTATTCCACCGAAAGTCAGTTCCTCACGCTTTGCTAATTCTTCCTTGTCAGCATCACGTCCAATTTCCTTACAATGTGTATTACACATATTCTCCAGAATTATCCTATATTCATCAAGTGGATGTGCCGACAAATAAATACCGACTAAGTTGCGCTCTTTATTGAGTTTCTCTATCACCGGCCACTTCTCAGCCTTAGGTGGAACAGGATGCTTTATCTCAACATCCTCGCCTCCGAAGAGTGAATTCATCTGTTCCTGTTTCTCATGCTGGAACTCCTGACCATAGTGAACAAGGGTATCAAGGAAGTTGACGCCCTTGCCATTGTCACCGAAATACTGTTCACGCTGGAGCCCAAGACTATCGAATCCGCCACTATAAGCCAGACTTTCGAATGCCTTACGATTAACACGAGAATAGTCAATTCGCTCGGCAAAATCATAAATGTCCTCATAAGGACCGTTCTTCTCGCGCTCATCTACTATAGCCTCAGCTGCGGCTCCACCCATACCAGATATAGCCGACATTCCAAAGCGAATCTCGCCTTTCTTATTTACGGCGAAAGAACTGCGGCTCTCATTGACATCAGGACCGAGAGTGGCTATTCCCATTGACTTACACTCTTCCATGAGCTTCGATATTTCAGACTTCTGGTCGAAACGTCGAGTCATCAGTGCAGCCATATACTCAGCTGGATAATGAGCCTTTAAGTAAGCAGTCTGGTAGGCAACCCAAGAATAACAAGTTGCATGAGACTTATTGAACGCATAACTGGCAAACTTCTCCCAGTCGCTCCATATCTTCTCAAGCACCTTAGGGTCATGACCATTCTCTGCTCCCTGCTTTAGGAACTTTGGCTTCATGGCATCGACAATAGCCTTTTTCTTCTTACCCATTGCCTTACGGAGAGCATCGCTCTCACCACGGGTGAAGTTGGCTAACTGACGGCTGAGAAGCATCACCTGCTCCTGATAAACAGTAATACCATAAGTATCCTTGAGGTATTTCTCCATACAAGGAATATCATAGGTAATAGGCTCCTTACCATTCTTACGTGCAATGAAAGACGGAATATAATCCATTGGTCCCGGACGATAGAGAGCATTCATTGCTATAAGGTCTTCGAAGACAGTCGGCTTCAGTTCACGAAGATACTTCTGCATGCCGGCCGACTCAAACTGGAACGTTCCTATAGTTCTGCCTTCCTGATAAAGCTTATATGTTTTCTCATCATCAATAGGAATATTATCGAGGTCTATCACCTTGCCAGTAGTCTCCTTGATAACCTTCACAGCCTCTTTCAACTCCGACAGAGTCTTCAGTCCTAGGAAGTCCATCTTGATAAGTCCCGTCGACTCAATAACATGACCGTCATACTGAGTCACATTACACTTCATACCGGGGAAATCAGGGTCATCAGCAGTACTTACAGGAACCCAGTCGCTTATCGGGTCACGGCAGATGATGAATCCACAAGCATGGATACCGGTTCCACGGATAGTTCCTTCAAGCATCTTGGCATACTTGATTGTGTTGCTCTCTCGGGAATCCACACTTACCTCAGCATCCTGAAGGGCTGGTGTACACTTAATTGCATTGGCAAGATTCATCTTCATGCCATCAGGCAGACGGTCAGGAATAGCCTTACACAGTGCGTTCGAAATATCAAGAGGAAGACCTTCGACACGCGCCACATCCTTGATGGAGTTCTTTGTTGCCATCGTTGAATATGTAATAATATGTGCACAGTTGTCCCAACCATACTTATCCATCACCCAACGGAGCACCTTTCCACGTCCATCATCATCGAAGTCGGTATCAATATCAGGCAAGTTCACACGGTCAGGATTCAGGAAACGCTCAAACAGCAAGTCATATTTCAGAGGGTCGATCTTCGTAATACCCAAGCAATAAGCCACTACTGAACCGGCAGCAGAACCACGTCCTGGTCCCACCATCACACCTAGTTCGTTACGGGCAGCATTGATGAAGTCCTGCACAATAAGGAAGTAACCAGGGAATCCCATCGTCTTCATGACATGAAGCTCGAACTTTACATGCTCTTTTACATTATCGGGAAGTGGATCACCATATCGTTTCTTTGCTCCAGCGTAAGCCAAATGGCTAAGATATTCAGCCTCGAACTTTATTCGATAGACCTTATCCCAACCGCCGAGAGCCTCTATTTTCTTCATGCCTTCTTCCTCAGGCAGAGTGTTTTCCCCATTCTCATCGGAAGTGAATTCCTTCAGGAGATCCTCTTTGGTATACTTCTTTCGTATATCATCTTCCGTACCGAACGACTCAGGAATCGGGAAGAACGGCATAATTGGTCCATGATCAATACTATAGAATTCAACCTTATTGAGCACTTCAACAGTATTTGAAAGAGCTTCAGGAACATCCGAGAATATCTCGTTCATCTCCTCACGCGTCTTAAACCACTCCTGCTTTGAGTACCGCATACGGTTAGGATCATCCAAATCCTTACCCGTAGCAAGGCAAAGAAGATGGTCGTGCGCCTCAGCTGTTTCCTTATCCTCAAAGTGGCAGTCGTTGGTACATACCAACTTAATACCATATTCCTTTGCAAACTCAATGAGTACCTTATTGGCCTTCTGCTGCAAAGGGAATGTTTCACGATTGGCAATAATATTAGGATCTTTTACCTCATGTCGCTGAAGCTCAAGATAATAATCGTCACCAAACAGATTATGATACCACTGACACGCCTCACGGGCACCATCAATATCACCTTTAATAATCTTTGAAGGCACTTCTCCGGCAATACAAGCCGAACAAACTATAAGTCCCTCATGATACTTCTCCAACTCCGAGCGGTCGGTACGAGGCTTATAGTAATATCCCTTCACCCATGCATGGCTAACGAGCTTGATAAGATTCTTATAGCCCTTATAGTTCTTCGCAAGCACAATAAGGTGGTAGCCACCATTATCTCCATGCTCCTTAACCTTGTCGAGCATGCTATGATGGGCAACATACATCTCACATCCATAAATAGGTTTGAACGGCTCAAGTCCCTCTTTCTTTCTGTCCTTATTAACTTTGGCACAATAATCAGCGAATTCCTTTATACCGAACATGACACCATGGTCGGTAATAGCCATTCCCTTCATGCCGTTCTTGATAGCTTTGTCGACAAGATGAGGCACCTTCGACTGACCATCCAGTATAGAATAATGTGTATGACAATGCAGATGTACGAAGTCTTCCATAAATTTGATTTTGGGAGTGCTAAGTTACTGCAAATTCCCGACACAGCCAAAAGAAAGAATCAAAAATTTGCAAACCCGTCAAAAAATCAGTACCTTTGCATTTTGAAACAACCCCGCAAACAAGACATAGAATCAATCATGGTAAACAAAATAAAAAACCTGAAGAAACTGAAGAAACTGAAGAAAATAAGATTCCACAGCGAGGGCCGCGACCAGCTCTTCTATGGTGCGGTGTTCATTATCCTTGTGGCGTTGCTTCTTTGGTTTGGATTCACGACAAAGATACCATTCATCATATTCCTTATCGTTTTCGGCATAGCTTACGGTATTGTTGTCAACTTCTACCGTTGTCCTATCCGTTACTTCCCGTCCGAAGACACTGACGGAATCGTTGTAGCGCCTGCCGACGGCAAAATCGTTGTCATAGAAGAAGTAGACGAAAACGAATACTTCCACGACAAGCGCCTTATGATTTCCATCTTCATGAGTCCGTTAAACGTACATGCCAATTGGTTCCCTGTCGACGGAAAAGTAAAGCTTGTGCGCCATTTCGACGGAAACCATCATCGCGCATGGTTACCTAAGGCAAGTGAGGAAAACGAACGTGGAGATGTTGTGATTACCACAGAAAGTGGAGTCGATATTCTCTGCCGACAGATAGCCGGAGCAATGGCTCGCCGCGTCGTGACCTACGCTCGTGAAGGCGAGGAATGCTTCATCGACGAGCACCTTGGATTCATAAAGCTCGGAAGCCGTGTAGATGTATTCCTGCCAATAGGCTCTGAGGTTTGCGTAAAGATGGGACAGGCAACAACTGGTGATCAAACGGTAATAGCAAAACTAAAATGATTAAGAAGTACATTCCAAACTCGATAACTAGCTGCAACCTCATATCCGGTTGCATTGCAACATTCTTTGCATTCAGCGGCGATCTCACATGGGCGCTGACATGGATAATCATTGGAGCCGTGTTCGACTTCTTCGATGGCATGAGCGCACGCCTCCTGCATGTCAGTTCACCAATAGGCAAAGAACTTGATTCACTTGCCGACGACGTTACATTCGGTGTAGCTCCGTCGACTATGATATTTGCAGAGCTTGGAGTAATGAACTATCCCGAAGGTCTAGAAAGCCTTCGCTCGTGGCTTCCATTTGTTGCCTACATTATGGCAGCGTTCTCAGCGCTTCGTCTTGCTAAGTTCAATCTTGACACACGCCAAGCCATGGGATTCATCGGATTGCCGACCCCTGCCAATGCCCTCTTTTGGGGAGGCTTACTCATTGGCATGCAACCAGTAATAGAGAATCATGCATGGGCAATGCCATTGGTTGTAATCGGCGTCTTTGTCAGCAGTTGGCTATTAGTCAGTGAACTTCCAATGTTTGCATTAAAGTTCAAACATTGGGGTTGGCAAGGCAACCGTCTGCGCTACTCATTCATAGCCTTTGCTGCCGTGATATTCATTATTGCAATCATTGCTCATGGATGGACAGGATTCCTTGAGGCATGGGCTCCGATAATTGCAATATATCTTATAATTTGCGCAATACTTTATCTAGTTTCCCCACCAAGCCTTCCCCAAGGGGGAGAGGCTTGATGAAGAATAATTAGTTAGTTGTGAACTAACGTTCCAATCTCTTCACCATCAATAACTTTCTTCAGGTTGCCTACTATGTCCATATTGAATACATAGATAGGCAGGTTGTTGTCTTGGCACATGCAAATGGCAGTCAAGTCCATAACCTTTAGTCCACGTTCCAGTACTTCCTTATAAGTTATATCAGTAAACTTCTTAGCCGAAGGATCCTTTTCCGGGTCAGCAGTGTAAACGCCATCAACGCGTGTTCCTTTAAGCATTACGTCTGCCTCTATTTCTATGCCACGAAGACTTGAACCCGTGTCAGTCGTGAAATACGGGTTTCCTGTTCCGGCAGAGAAGATACAGATATAGCCATTCTCCAAAGCCTCAACAGCCTTCCACTTATTGTAGAACTCACCAATCGGTTCCATGCGAATAGCAGTCATCACCTTTGTCTTAACGCCGATAGCACCAAGTGCAGAGCTCAGTGCCAGCGAATTGATGACTGTTGCGCACATACCCATCTGGTCGCCTTTGACTCTGTCGAAACCCTTTTGGCTTCCACTGAGTCCACGGAAGATGTTGCCACCTCCAATTACTATACCTATCTCCACTCCCATATCGTGGATTTCCTTAATCTGCCGAGCATAATCGCTCAACCGCTCCGGGTCTATGCCGAAGCCTTGCTTGCCCATCAGGCTCTCACCCGAGAGCTTCAGTAAAATTCGTTTGAATCGTGCCATTATGAAAGAAAAAATAAAAGTTTGCCTGATCAAATATCCTCTCCTTTTGGGATGCTTGGTAAGGAAGCCACCTCTTTGAATGCGTAAGACCTTATGCATCCTTCTCTATCCCTTAATATCAAATTACCACTATCCTCAACCTCTACAATGGCTGCCTCAAACTCACGGTCTTTATCCTTATATCGATGGAATCCATGAGCACGGTAGAGGCCTGAGTGATAAAGCTCCGATATGGCGGCATACTCGCCATTCTCTATAGCAGCATAATATTTCTTGAAAGAATCAATTATCTTATTAAGCAGTTCCTTAAGATCGACATCATGACCAAGAATCTGTTTCATTGACACAGGGTTAGGCGCGTCACTGACGAACTTCTCCTGGTTGACATCAATACCTGTTCCGTAGACACAATCCTTAACATGACCACCACCGAGGCGAGTCTCTATCAGCGTACCGCTAATTTTCTTGTCCTTCCAGTAAATGTCATTCGGCCACTTCATCTTCACATCATCAGCTCCAAGGTACTGCCCAAGCACATCCCAAAGAGCCAGTGCACCTGCCTCCGACAGGAGAAACTGCCTCATAACAGGTACCATAGTTGGATGAACAAGAACAGAGAAAGTCAGGTTCTTGCCTGGCTCGCTTTCCCAATGATTACTCCCCTGTCCTCTTCCGGCAGTCTGCTCGTCGGCATAGACGACCGTCATCGTCTCACCTTCCCGAGGCTTGTAAGCCATAAGATAGTTATTTGTGCTGTCAACGGAAGACAAGTGGATAATAGGGAGCCTCTCCGAGTTCCCCCGAAATGGGAGGATGTTAGATACCTTATTAAATATTGAGTTTGATTTTAATTTCATTCTTTATGTCAGCTTTCTTATTTTATACATTGCTTATACAAACGGTAAAAACGCATCTTCTACATGTCTTACCTCATAGTTCTCAGGCGTTCCGACAATAGTTATTATGTCAAACCGAATATCAGCGTCAATCCGATGAGACTTGATAAACGCATTGGCAGCTATCGACAACGACCTTACTTTCTGTGGTGTCACAGCCAGGTCAGCATCGGCATAGACTTCATTCTGACGGGTTTTCACTTCTACTATGACGCATAGACCATCATCGTCGGTAACGACTATATCAAGGTCGCGATGCTTGTAGTGCCAGTCCCGGCAAATTACCCGAAAGCCTTTTTGCTCCAAGTATTTTGCTGCGACATCCTCGCCCCATCTTCCTAAGTCGTTATGCCAAGCCATGGTAGATAATGTATAATGTATAAATTATAACGTATAAATGATGCACAAAGATACAAAAAAAGAAGTCAATTCCAAATAAAATCGCTACTTTTGTACAAAAATAAAGAATCATGAGCACAGAGGAACAGAATAACAAAGATGAGTTTTTCATGCGGCGGGCACTGCAGGAAGCAGAGGCAGCATACGAAGAGGGAGAGATTCCAATAGGAGCCGTAGTAGTTTGCCGGGGCAGGATAATAGCCCGCGCCCACAACATGACAGAGACACTCAACGATGTCACAGCACATGCCGAGATGCAAGCAATAACGATGGCTGCCAACCAACTGGGCGGCAAATACCTCACCGACTGCACACTCTATGTCACTGTAGAGCCTTGCCCTATGTGTGCCGGAGCACTTGGCTGGTCGCAGATCTCACGTGTCGTTTACGGAGCTCCCGACATCAAGCGCGGTTACCACACCTTTGCCCCTCTGGTACTCCATCCAAAGACAAAGGTCACGGCAGGCGTCCTTGCTGACGATTGCCGTGACCTAATGCAAAAATTCTTCAAGGAAAGGAGATAAGGGAAGGATCCCCCCGTCCCTCCTTATTTCACTACAACCTTCTTTCCATTTTGTATGTAAATACCCTTCTGCAGACCGGTGAGTGAAGTACCGACAAACTGACCATTAAGGTTGAATACCCGATTGTCGGCATTCTCCTTACTAACAGCCTTCACGGAATTTATGCCATCGACGATACCGGTAGCGAGACGGTAAATCTGGATATTAGCCGGATCATCGGTATAGCTTGTGAAGTAAGTCTCAGGCGAAGCATAACCCAGATAACGGTTATTCCTACCTACAAAGTGAACACTGGCACTGCCATTGGCAAAACTGATTTCCGACAAAGCATTGGTAGTATTTCTAGCCAATGAGATACCACTTGCCGATGCACTCAGATAAGTATTGCCGGAGCGGAAGCCCCATCTGTCATTGGTCGTTGAATGCTGGACTCTGAAGATAAGCACATCGTTATTGCCATTGGCAATGTTACCATTGATTACCACATTAGCAGCCGAGCGGTGAGATCCCTGAGATGATGTCGACAAAGCGACTTTCTGCTCATCATTAACGAAGATAACACTGTCGCCCGTGCTCAACTGTGAAATATCAGTAACCTTCTCAAAAGTCTTTCCATTCGACTCTATTACCTCAGGGTCAAGATTCTGATTCTTAAAGCTGAATGTTACCGTTCCGTCATTATGCTTTATAATCTTATAAATTGGGAAGTCCCTGGACGTTGTACCATTATACATAATGACCGAATCGGAATAGTTCACTCCATTACCAAACAACTGGTTGGAATTTCCGTATGAATCAAGCGACTGGGTAGCACCAAGATTACTGCCGTCAGCTGTTACAACCATCATGCGTTTCCGTGACTGAGTATTATTCAGGTTGTTGCTCTGCCATGCATTGCTGTTATAAGCCACACGTGTCATCAGGACACCTGAGCCCAACTGTGATGAGTACCATGTGTCAGGCTGGCGGTTCTCCAGAATGAAGTACTCACTGCTGTTCGACGGATTGCGGAACATAACGGCATAAGCAGCATCCCTATCCTTAGGATTCTCCAGAGTAACAGACTGCTCATCTGTCAATTCCTTAACGTCAAGCCAGCCCATGAAGCTGCGCTCATAAGCCGTATATCCGACAGGAGCATAGCTATTGCCGGTATACTCACCGCCGTCCATTACGGACCAGTAGCCCAATGGTGAATCACCATCATAGCTATAGTCGGTGATATAGAAGTCAGGCAGACCTAGGGCATGGCTGAACTCATGGCAGAAGACGCCGATACCCATAATCATGTCATCGGTATACATCTCATTGCCAACAAAGTAAGAGCCAAACTGATAGCCGCTAATATATCCATACCAACTGCCGAGATCCATCTCGTGAGGCCAGATAGTATTCTCATCGCCACCTGTTGCCTCACCCAGACCGGCATACATAATAGTTACATTAGGTATAGTTCCGTTTACACGATACTGGTTGAAGTCAACTCCCTGAGCAACAGCTGCAGCAATAGCATCCTGAACAAACTGGAGGGCACGTGTGTCATGACCGCGACTACTGTTTCCGCCATAATAAGAGTACGGGTGATCCAGTGTCACTTTAGCCACGACATCGAATGTCGGAACGAAATGTCCATAGCTTGAAGCAATGAAATAGTCTTTTACAGAGCCTACCTCATAGCTGTTATCCTCATTATACCCCGGCTCATTAAAGTAGCGCGAGATCTTTGCAGTGTCATGGTCTGCCTGGAAGTCCTTGTCCTGGAAGGCAACCATAATAACCGGCACAGTCAGATGACCGTTACTTGGCACAGCACCACCGGAGTTAGTACCGAATCTTCCAAGTCCGTCTGCAGTCAAAGCCCTGCCCGCCTTTTTCACTACTGTGCCGAGCACTCTTGTATCATTCTCCAAGAGTGGCAACAGAGCTTTGTCACTCGGTTTCAGAGTCAGTGTAGACACGAAAGCCTGCTCACCAGCTGTTCGCTCGTCCATGTTATGAACAGCCATAGCTGTAGCTACGAGTTTGCCGTTGCCATCCATCTCTGCATAGCACAGCCGTCCGTTGGCATCACGGACTACCACTTTGTTATCCTCGGTAGTGTAGAAAGCCAAATGACCGTCTCCATTCTTATATAGCATTACCGTTGTTCCGTCATTCTGTTTCACCGGGAACAGCTTATGCATTGGTCTCACTGCACCTGCCGTCAGTGTAACCGCCAGCAACAATGTTGACAAAAATATTTTCCTCATTGATTATCTAATTAATTTGCAAATTACAGCGCAAAGTTAGTACAATTAACAGAAATATCAAAATAAAGCGTGGAAAAACTTCTGTTCATAAGTTCATCTCTTTAATGCCATACAGAAAATTATTTTTCCGAAGGAAAACATCTGCGAGATCTGCAAAATCTGCGAGAAAGAAGTGCACGGAGAAATAATCATCTGAGATTTCTGCCCTCAAACTTCTCAATAGCATCTACCCACTCAGGCCATATCTCTACCGACTTGTTTGTCTCAAGGTCAAAGGCAACAATGATGGAACGTCCGATGCACTTCACCTCACCAGTCTGCGAGTCAACAAGCCGCTGGATAAACACGAAGCTCTTATGACCGAGATGCGTCACAGCCGACTGCACCTCAATATGCGTATCACTGGTATACACCTGCGCCAGGAAGTCGGCATCAATATGAGCAGTCACCGTTACATGCCGCTGGTCGTAGGGTACGCCCAGTCGCTCGAAGTAATCCATCTTTGCCGTATCATAATACTGGAAGTATATCGAGTTATTGATATGCCCGAACTGGTCGGCATCGAAGAATCGAAGTTGCAGTGGAAACTTATGATGGAACACTACATAATCATACATCTCGACACCCTTATTTTCTTTCTTATCCATTGTTAATGAGTCCATTATCCTGATTTTGCCACAAAATTACAAAAAAACTTGCAGAATATGAAAGAAAAGCATAACTTTGCAAGAAACAAGAAAGATATTAGGAATGGAAACTCAACCGTAAATCACTCAAATTCTAATCGGGTATCTTTTACATTCTAATTGGGCATCTTTTAGCTCCTAATTGGGTATCTTTTACAATCCAAAAGATATCCAATTAGAAACCATTTGATTATCAGCACATTATTAAAGCAATAAGCTGCATGTAGGAGCGACGGTCTCCCCTACACTGCTACATAGCAAAAAGGGAGGGGAATACTCAAAATTTAATTATGTAATCAAACTTCCTCCCCTAGGGGGTGGCTTGGTGGGGAAAAACCTTAGCAGGAATTCGCTTGGTGGGGAAAAAGAGAAAAGGCCGCGACCCTCGACGGGTGGCGGCCTTCATTAGTTTTAAATAAATAAAACTTGAGTGTATCTAAAGTAATTTAATTACTGAATAGTCTTCTTGCCGTTCTTAATGACAATGCCCTTGTAAGACTTGTCGACCTGCTGACCAGCGAGGTTGTAAGTACGATTGTTGAAGCGAGCTGAAACATTTGCCTTAGCATTGTCCTCAGTTACCTTGTTAATACCATCGGCTATAGTATTGTCATCACCCTGACGGACAATGATCTCATTACTTACATAACCATTAGCAATAACATGGATAGTAGCATGACGACCGGTCTTGCCTGAAGGAAGTGCCTGTGCAGAGAAACCGATAACCTGCTCACCTTCATCACTCCACTTAGAAGTGAGAACGAATGACTTAGACTGATCGATTTCGGTGCTAGAAACGACCTGATCGATAGAATATGTATTATCGTCGTTCTGTGTCAGACCTGTGAGCCAAGGAGTCTCACCATTGTAGTCTACAGTGATTGTGTAGTTATTGTTACCATCAGCATCCTGCCATGGAAGAGAAGTATAAAGCTGAGCAGCATAGTCGGCATCATTTGTGGCTACGCCACCGGCTGTTGGAGCGGTGAACTCAGTGAACCGAACATTTCCAGCTTCGTCAGTTGAAGCACTCTCAAGGAAGTGAGCATAGTTCTGATAACCATGAAGCTGGAGCATAGGATAACAGTAATAACGATAACTATAATTATAAAGTTCATTAGTTGTAGTATCCTGAGCAATGAAATGAGCATTTGGAGCTGCACTATCATCAAATGTGTAAGAATTTGAAGTCTGGCTCTGAATCATATATTCTGGTGCCTCAGAGAAGAAGAAACCAGAGTTGGTGCCACTGAATCCAGTAACGGCAACTGCAAATTCATCAGTAAGGTCAACAGGCTGAATCATCTTACCGCCAAGACCATCGTCTACAACAGGATAGAATGTAAGTAATGCACGGGTAGAACCTGCACGACCGGTAGACCACGAACCACTGAACTGAACACTGTCAGGAACAAAAGTGAATGTAGCCAAAAGGCTGTCACCTAAAGCCTTTTCACCATCCTCAGTTGTAACAACATTATAAATCTGAACCTGCATATTCTTAGCAGCATCAGTGATACTACCACCATTACGCCAGCCGAACAATGAAACCTCATTAAGTACGAAGCTGCCACTTGGCTTATCGAATGGCTGATAGAAAGCAACCTGTTTTTGTGCTCCTTGAGCAATCATATCACCGAAATAAGCAGAAGGACCCTTACCTCCATAATAGAATCCATCACTTGTAGGACCTACGGTAAATCCATTAGAAATATAGCCAGAGATTGGAGCTACAGCCTCTGCAAGTGCGAAACTGTCAGTACCGTTGACAAGAGTCGGGGCATAATACATCTGAAGATGATCGCCAGATACGGTTGATGCACCGAATTGCCATGTAAGATTATTATGAGCATCAATAAGGTCACCGGCGTTCGAAGAAGTCAATTGTGTAGTTCCAATATACCAACTTGTAGCAGAAGGATCTGTACTTGCATTAACAAATGGGATTTCTGCATAAGGAGGGTAAACAAGAAGGTCACCATCATAACTGTAACCTCTTGCATCAAGACCTAAGTAGAGGGTGCCCTTCGGACGCTTGTAGAATGCTGTTGGATTCATAGCGGTTCCCTTAGCACGACGAACAAGCGGAGTTGTAACCTCATTGGAATGACCGGCAAGAACTGCTTCTTTCATGTAAGCAGGAGCTGCCTTCTGAGCAAGATTCGCAATGCTTACTTTCTTCAGAGTCTGCGCACTGGCTGTCGTCGTCACGAGAGCAGCGGCTAGTAAAAGTAAATAACTCTTCATAATTTAAAATTTTAAATTAAAAACTAAACTCCTATTAGAGTGTAATGATTATAAATAATTTAACTTGTTATTCAGTAATTATGTTGATATTCAACTGCATGGGGAGACCATGCAGCTGAATAATCGCAATCTTCATTAATTATAATTTACATCATACCAGACATCAGGATCGGTTGTGCTTACAAACCTAATCTGAGTGAGATTGAAGTTAGAGATTGATGCGGCAGTATTGAAACTTCCTGCAAGTGTCTCAAACAATGTGCGAACAGACGGTACTACAGATAGTAACTGCTCGCCAGCGGAATTGGTCTCACCGGTATATGTAATATTCAATGACTCATTACCAGTTATTTGAACTGTTGCGCCATAAACACGGCTGGCACGCGCGTTACGGTTCTGACGCCAGTTGATAACGAACTGATAAGAGCTGTCATTCTTCTGGATATTAATGTTCTGGAAAGTAAACCTACGGTCACGGAAGTCGGAAATGACCTGGTCAAGGGCAGCACGTACCTTAGGACCCATCTCTGAATTTGAGGTCAGCTGGAAACGATGACCGTTATTCATCTGCTCGCCAACGAAGCGAGCCTTGTAATAACCGGCAATGGCATTGGTAGTATCGTTTACACCATAGAACTTGTCGGCAATTGAATCATACTTGAATTCCTGCTCTGTGCTGTCGCCACTAACGGTCAGTGCGTCACGGAAACGGAGATAGAAGTCGTTGCCACGCTTTGTGATTACAAACGGATTGAAACGCGCGCTTGTAACCTCATCAGCATCAAGTCCATAAATTGAAGGTACGCCGTCGCTTGCACCATCGAAGTGGAAAATGCTGTCGCCAAGGATAAGCAATGCTCCGTTTGGATAGCTTGAAGAGAACTTGTCAGCCATGAAGCCATTGACCTCTGACAGATAAGACTCATAGTCAACACCGACCTCAATAGGAGTGAGCAAATTATAAGTACCACGTTTCTTACCCTTAAGCATCATGTATGAAGCATCCTCAGGAGCATCAACGATGATGTACTCAAAGTCGCCACCGATACCTGTTCCGGTCTCGTCATTGGCATCTTTACTGGTACCGGTCTGAGGAACATCATCAGGATCGGAGAACTTATGCATAACGGAGTTGTGGGTATCGAAAGAGAGTACCGGACCATCATCAGTGATAACGTCCCATACAGAGCTGTCACTCTGATAGACATTGTTGGTGAGGAGGTTGTTCATAGCGACATCTACCTGATGATTCGGGTGGAAACGCATCAGAACAAGATAACCTGTACCGTATGGTGCCTTATCCTGAGTAGTCGGATATAGCTGCATAGCCCATCCGTTTGGCTGAGCCGTCAGACGAGAAGAATAAAGGTCGCTGGCAGCATTAAGTCTCTCGGCAGCACTCTGAGAGAAGATGTCATCCTCTTCATTGCTGCAAGCTACGAAGGTACTAGCCGCGAGAATTAAGGCGAAAATAGAAAATATCTTTTTCATTATGATTCTTGTTTAATTAGAGGATTTTTACTTCTGCTGTATCAGACTATTGTACTTATAGACCTCCTGACGAAGTTCATCCATAAGAGTCTGACCGGATGACTGCACCTGAGTAAGACGGTTCTCAACATTACCATTCTGATCGAAAGCAAAGGAGCCATCAGCATTGGTAACGTAAGTGCGAGTCTGAACTTCCTTACGGAGCTCATCGAGTGAGATGTTATAATGCTCCAACAGATAGTTTCTGACTAAGTCGACCTTCTGAAGGATAACATCACGACCAACAATTCCACTAGTATGTGTGTAGGTAAGTTTCCAGTCGGATGTCGGGATAGGATAACCTGAGGCATCGCGTGCAATCATCTTGCGGTAGATGTAATACTTCGAACTGGAAGTAGTGTTCAGGTATCCCATTACATCTGTAGCAGGTACTCCGTGAACTCGAAGATTATAATAGATAGAATCACGAGCCGAAGCAAAGTATGTAATCTGTACGCGACGTCCGTTCTCAGTAACATAACGATGGCTTGGACCTGCACTCTGGTAGATTCTTATACTGTCATCGTAGTCAGAAGATTTGCCGAGCTCGTAAGAATCCCAGTCATAAGAGGCGGTATTCAAGAGGTTCTGCCATGAGACGGTATCACGTGTGATATAGTTTGCCATTGTCTCAGCCCAGTCCTCAGTATATGAAGATGAAGCGTAACTAGAGGTGAATCCAGAACCTGCTGACAATGAGTCAGGACGGTCAGACCAACCGGACGCATCATAGTGACCCTGTGAAAGAGTATTGAATGATGTTGGGTGCAGATAAGTCTGGTCGAGGATGTGGGCAAACTCATGGTGCATGGTCTTGAAGAAGTACTCATTCATCATTGAGATATTGCTCGGATCGAGGTTGTTCACATTGTAGAAGTTAATCTTCACACCGCGTCTGGCATCACCAAGGACCTCAGTACCCTGTGTAGGGTTGTAGTTCTTTGAACCGGTGAGCTGAATGACACGTGGTGAATACTGCTTCAGGAAGTCGGTACCTCCGGATACTTTGTTGTAGACATCATACCAGAGATATTTTGTCAGCACTGCCAAATCGACACTCTTGTCGTAAGTGGCAGGTGTGAGGTTCTTTGTCATATCCGTACCTTTATCATTATAACGATAGATAAACTGTACGTTGTAAGGCTCGAGATAGTTCACCTTAAGGAAGGTATCGAGCGGGAATGTTGCCTGCGTGCGGTCGAGGTAGTCCTGAGACGGGTCGGTATTGAAGATTGTAGCACCGAGATCATCGTCATCAGAGCATGAGACTGTAGCTCCGGTAGCAAAGAGGGCTGCCACAGCAACAAGCAATATATTTAAATGATTTTTCATATCGATTATTCTATTCTGTTAGTCTTACTTACAATCTTACTTTGACTTTATCACGAACTTTGCGCGATCGAAAGTGAAGTTCTCTGTCAGTGGAGAAACTTTGGCACGCTCTTCGCTAGTAGCACCATTGACAACAACACCATTAGAATCGCGGCTTGACTGCATACCTGCCTGGATGCTCTCCCATGGCACCTCAATATTGAGTTTCGGTGACAGAGCCTTGGCTGTGTAAGGAGTAGACTCCAAGCCTACTTCGTGAGTTACGGTGAGACCCCAACGCTTGATGTCAAGCAGACGCATTCCCTCGAACATGTTCTCGAAACGACGGAAGTCGTTAAGGCAGTTCATATAAGGTTTTGCCTCAGCCGGGATATTGATACCCATCTTCTGAGCGCAAGACCAATCATCAAGGATTGCTGTGTTGTCATCATTATGAGTACCATAGTAGTTCAAAATCATTGCCTTAGTAAGGTAACGACCGTAACCGGTAGCAATGTAAGCTGCCTTATCAGCTGCTGTAAAGCTGTTAAGACCGTCATTCCAATAAGCCATAAGGTCATTGGCTGCATCGTCATAGCGACCAAGCATTATCTTTGCCTCAGCACGCTCGAGCAGAAGCTCTGAACCGGTGAATGCACGATAGATAACGTGAGCAAAACCAATTTCTGCAATCTTATTAGTATACTGGAACTTCTCATAGATCTTAGATGAGAAGAAACCATAGTCAGAACTACTTGAAGAAAAGGTCATACCACCAACAAGAGCCTGTACCGGGCAAATGTAACCGCTCTTCAAAGGAAGGTCGGAGTGCATCATGTATACCTGGCGGGCTGCAGGACCTGCACAGCTGTAACGATAACCGAGAACACGACGGGTAAGAAATGAACCGGTTGGAATAAGCAACAGGTTGTTATTCAGGCTTGGGTTCTGCCACGCTGTTGAATAGTCATCGCCAGAAGCGCAACCAGCAAATACAGAGTAGTCCATAGTCATGCGCTGGGTAGTGGCACTGTCGGTACCAAGAACCTTGTCGGCATACTCGATAACCTTTTCATAGTCGTGCTTGAAAAGATAGAAACGAGCTGCGAAAGCATTGGCGGCATTGACATTGAAGTGATACTTCGGAGCTGTTTTATAGTTGAGGTCAGAGATGTCAGCCAGTCCTGCTTCAAGGTCCTGCTGAATCTTCTGGTATGTATCGTAGACGTTGCCACGGTCATACTGCTTATTTACGACATTCTCAGTCTCGGTAACGTAAGGTACACCGATGTCCTGCTTTGAAGCCTCGCCACGGTAAGCTGACGAGAAGTAGCTAACCAGCATGAAGTGGTCGTAAGCACGAAGCAATTCAGCCTCACCACGTGCAGCACGGAGTGACTCGCTCAGAGAGTCCTTTGCCTCTAGCTGCTGGATTGCATCAAGAGCAAAGTTACAGTAAGCAATTGAGTTGTAGTAACCACCCCAAAGCTGACCCGGAGAGTCGTAAGAGGAGAAAGTAGCCTGTGTTGCCGGCTCAAAACGGAACGACTGGTTGTCCTCAAGTGAAAACTGAGAATAGTTATAGTGGGCGAGCACTTCCTTGTCGTTAGGGTTCGAAGGAATGTGCGGAGCCATATTATCTATAAGGTTGTCGCTGTAAATCTCACCAAGCCATGACGGGTTGCAGTCAGGATAGGCAGAGTTAAGCAGCTGAACTACCTTTGTCTCATTGTCAATATCGACACGCTCATCAGGGTTGTGATCGAGGAAACTGTCCGAGCACGATGTCAAACCCATCATAGCGATGGCAGATAAATATATATAATATCTTGCTTTCATTATTCTGTATACTTTCTAAAGTTATCCTATTGATTACAATCCAAGACGTACTGTCAGAGTGAACTGCTTAGACAGAGGTGAAGATACACCACCTGCGTTAACAAACTCTGGATCCTGTCCGTTCAGCTTATCATCAGCGTAGATAAGGAAGAGGTTCGTTGCGTCGAGCTTCAGAGAAGCTGTGCTCAGACCAATGTGCTTGAGGAGCTTCGGAGAGAAGTCGTAAGTCAGCGAAATATCCTTCATACGGATGAATCCACCGTCGGCAATACGTGCTGTTGAATAGTTGTAAGCACTGTAAGCGTAACCGAGGGTACGGTCGTTATAGTACTGACGAACTGATGCAATAGCCGGGATGTTGGTAAGGTTCTCATCGCCAGGAAGTACCCAACGGTTCTTAAACTCCTTAGGCATAGCTGCCATGTCGGAATAAGAAGAAGAGAATACCGGGTCAAGACGAAGCTTGTTGCCAAAGCTGTAAGTGATGAACACGTTCAGACGCCAGTTCTTCCAACGGAGCATATTGTTCAAACCACCAGTATATACTGGCTCTGCACTGCCCTCATAGTGAAGGAAGTCGAGCTTCTCATATTCCTGGAAGTTGATGTCGGATGTTGTAACCTCACCCTTCTCGTTGATAATCTGAGGAATACCTTCATCGTTCAGACCTACGAATGGGATAGAGAACAACGCACGGTGTGGATATCCTACGCGGATGTTTGCACCAGAGTTGTAGACGAGGTTGATGACATTAGCCTGTGAAAGCAGGTTCTTAATCTCTGTATGAGCATAAGAGAATGTCAAGTCGGTGTACCAATCGAAGTTCTTCGTCATGAAGTTTTTCGTTGAAAGAGTAAACTCAACACCATTAGAATTCATCTTTGCATCGTTAGCATACTTGCGGATCTCACCACCTGCACCTGTTGTTTTGATGTAACCCATCAGGTCGTAGTTGTCACGCCAGTAAATATCGGTAACCAAGTTAATGCGGTTAGCAAGGAAACCGAGGTCAAAACCAAGGTTGAACTCCTTCTTCTTCTCATAAGTCAGCTCTGAGTTTCCAAGATCAGAAAGTCCGATACCAGTCTCCTGCTGAGAGCCCTGTGGACGCCAGATGATTGTAGAAGAGAAGATAGGGCTTGCGTTAGAAGCGGCTACCTGGTCACCAGTCAGAGAGTAGCTCATACGCAGTGTTGCGTTAGAGAACCAGTTGTGGTGAGCATCCGACCATTTCTTGAACCACTCTTCCTCGTGTGCATTCCAAGATGCAGATACGTTCCAAGTCGGGAGCCAACGTGAAGAACGGTTGTGACCCATGTTGTTGTTTCCATCATAACGACCGGTGAGGTTGAATACGTAACGACCCTTATAAGAATAAGATGTTGTTGCGAAGTAAGCCAAACGGCGAGTCCACTGATAGCTGAAGGTATTCAGCTGAGTGCCTTCCTCCTGAGCCTGCTTGTAGAACTTAGGAGTAATTGTCTGCAAACGTGCGTTATCATAGTCAACTCCATATACAGAATTCATACGTGCGTCATAGTCAGCACGGTTAGCCTCCATACCGACCATGAAGTTGAAGATATGAGTATCGTTCCAGATATGGTTGTAAGAAGCAGTGCCACGGAAGTCGAGCTGCTTTACAGAGTTCTCATTCATGATGTTGATACCACCAGTTGGCATAACGGAGATAGGCAGAGAGTTCGGCTCATCCGGGTCTGTGTACAGGAATGTATTGCTGTACATTACGTATGGGTTGTCAACACCGGCACGATAAGCCTCAGCCTGGTTTGAACGGTTGAGTACAACGTGCTCACGGGTAGCTTTATAAGTACGGTAAGAACCGAGGAGGGTAATCTCCAAGTCCTTAAACGGTTTCCAAGTCAAATCGCCCTGGAACTTAATATCATTAGTCTGGACATTGATATAGTTGTTCTTGAGCTCATCGAAGATATTGAACGGTGCATAGTTACGAGTGTAAGTAGCAGTCGGGTCAAGTGTTCGAGAAGTATTCAGAGAATAACTGAACGGGTTAATATCAAAGTCACGGCTGACAGTACCTGAAACAGGGTCAACGTTCTGGTTCAGAGTACCAGGAGCCTTCTGGTCACGGTGGCTGGCATTAGCACGCAGAGTGATATTCAACCACTTAGAAAGCTTGTAACCTGCAGTGATGTTAGCGGTGTAACGCTCAACCTTAGACTGCTTGTACCATCCCGGATCGTTAAGAGCAGAGAGTGATGCATACAAGTTAGCCTTATCAGTACCGGTAGAAATACTTACTGAGTGGTTCTGCATAACATTGTTGTTAAACAAGAGATCGAACCAGTCAGTATTACGGAACTCAGCCTGCTGCAAGTAAGCATTCATAGCCGACTGTGTGTAAGGCAGACCGAAATGACCATTAGACTTATTGTAGCTATCGATGAGGTTATACATCTGTCCATACAGACCAGAAGTAGAACTGTTAATCAAGCTAGACATCTCGAGCCATCCCTTAGCAGCCATTTCCTTATAGATACCCATCTGCTCCTGAGAGTTAGAGATGTTGTAGTTTCCATAACTTGGCTTCAAGCGGTAAGTGAACTCACCGGTATAGTTGATAGCACTGTGACCGGCACGGCCACGCTTTGTTGTGACAACAACGACACCAGCCATTGCGCGCGCACCATATATAGATGTAGCAGAACCATCCTTCAGTACCTGGAAGCTCTCAATATCATCAGCATTAAGTCCGGCTATGGCGTTAGAGATAAGCGTTGTAGCATCACCAGAAGAAAGGTCATCAGCACTTACGTTGACAGCATCTTCGAGGATGACACCATCGACAACCCACAGTGGGCTTGATGAGCCATAAATAGATGTAGCACCACGAACGCGAATCTTAGGCGCTGTACCGAATGTTGAAGATACGTTTTCTACACTTACACCAGCGACACGACCTTCAAGAGAACGTGACACGTCGGCGACACCATCCAGACGAGCCTTGTCGGCTTCAATCTTCGTCGTTGCACCGGTGAACAGACGTTTATCCATTTTCTGAATACCAGTGACCACGACTTCACCAAGTTGATGACTCTCATTGTCAGGTGAAAGTGTGATCTTCATGTCCTTCCCACCCTTCATCTTCTGCGATTTCATACCGACATAGCTGACGGTAATCGAAGGATTCGGTTTGGGGGAAGTGAACTCGAAGTGACCGTCAATGTCGGTAATAGAGCCAGTACTTGTTCCATCAATGATGACAGAAGCACCAATGATAGGCTCGTTATCCTCAGACGAGATGACGGTTCCGGAGATTGTGGTCTGAGCCAAAGCCATTCCCAAAGAGAGGAATAAACCTGCAAAGACCAAGCATAGTCGTTTTACCATAAACCTCAGATATATTGTTTTTTTGTTAAATTACTTTCTATACATTCTCAATACAGACTGCAAAATTACAACTTTTTTAATCAAACTGCAACAAATTAACAAAAAAATTATTGATTTTGGATAAAAAACTTATGAATTCTCGCTTAAAGGATAAAAGAAGACACAAGTTCTAGCGATTTGTGAAAAGGCAATGCCTTGAACAAAGCAAAAAAAGTATAGAATAGTAGCTAAAAAAGAAAGAACAGGTACAAATCATTACCTAACAAGTAGTAGGAACAATTTGTGTCTGTTCTTTCTTTATAAAATATTCTGTTTTCCTTTAATCTTCTATATCCCCTTGATTAAATAAGGTGCATTATATAATAAGGTATAGGGACCACAGATAAAAATCTAATGCTTACTTGACCTGTACAACCAGATATTTGCTTGTGCTCCAGAAAGACTCCGGGTCAGAGATACGGAGGACATACTGACCGTTGGTGTCCTTACTGAGGCTGTAGCTTGAAGAAGGATGAGCAGTCAGAATCTTTGCGCTCTTAGAATAGAGCTTGATTTCCTTGTCAACACGAATATCAATCTTTGTGAAGTAATTACGGTTGAAGCCCTCACGGAGCACCTTACCATCCTTAAGGATGTTGTTAGCCTTGAGTTCCTTCTTTGTGCCGAAGACATACCAAGCAGTATTGAGTTGCTTGTCCTGATTGCTAATGGTCTGAGTCTTCTGAGTATTCTCAGACTGCAGCTTTGTCTTCTCGTTGGTAAGATTCTCCTTGTCGGTGCTGAGATTCTTAACGCTAGTGTTCAGACTTGCCACATCGCTGTTAAGACCGGTTATTGTCTCATCGAGTTCGGCGATATGAATGTTCTTAGACTGCAGTTCAGCACGAAGCTTCTTCAGTTCACCATCCTTCTGGATGAGCTGAGCTTGAAGGTTCTCAATAGTCTTGCGCATCTGGTCACCCTTGAAGCCAGTCTCACGAAGCTGATCCTGAAGTTTCTTAATGAGCTCACGATTCTCTTTCATGCGCTGTGCAATGAACTGAACCTGATCCTTGATGACCTTTGCCTTGTCAACACCCTCTCCGTCCTTAGCAACGCTAACACGGTTCTCGGCAGCATTGATTTCGTCGAATCCCTGCTGAATGTCATTAAGAGTTCCCATCATATCATTGATTTCGTTATCACGGGCCTCGATGACGGAACGAAGGGAATCGTTCTGGATGTCAGCTGGGTTCATCTTCTTCTGTCCTGAATTACATCCTGTGAGTGCCAGCACTGCACAGACTGCGAAAAGAATAGCTTTCTTCATAAATAATTATTTAATATACTTATTAATCAATAAATTTAATTCTCAGCACCAGCAACGACCACGACGAATTCGCCACGTGGCGCTGTCTCCTTAAAGTGGGCAAGAACCTCCGCTATAGTTCCACGGACACTTTCCTCATGTATCTTTGAGATTTCCCTACAGCAACTCACCTGTCTGTCATCGCCAAATACTTCTGACATTTGTTCGAGAAGCTTCACAACACGGTATGGAGACTCATAGAAAATCATTGTTCTTTGTTCATCTTTCAGAGCCTCCAGCCTTGACATACGTCCTTTCTTCTGAGGAAGGAATCCTTCGAAACAGAATCTGTCACAAGGCAGTCCGCTCGAGACCAAAGCCGGAACAAACGCGGTAGCTCCAGGAAGTGTCTGAACAGTCACCCCGGCTGCTATAGCCTCGCGTGCCAGGAAGAATCCCGGGTCGCTGATTCCCGGAGTTCCGGCGTCGCTAATGAGCGCAATAGTCTCGCCGCCTTTCAACCGTTCAACTATTCCTGCCGATGTACCATGTTCGTTGAACTTATGATGAGACATAAGATGATTGTGGATGTCGAAATGCTTAAGCAGAATGCCCGATGTCCGGGTATCCTCACATAAGACCAAATCGGCTTCCTTCAATATACGGATGGCACGAAGAGTCATGTCTTCCATATTGCCTACAGGTGTCGGAACAAGATACAATATCCCCATATTCAGTGTACAAAGATAGTATAAAGGAATGTAACCACAAAACTAATTAGGTTTTTTTGACAGTTAATATAGAAGGATTGAGAATTAATTTGTACCTTTGCCAATAATAATGGAAAACGAAGACAACATACATGGCGAGCGGCGAGGCAGGGGCCGCATAGAAGTTATTTGCGGAAGCATGTTCTCTGGTAAGACCGAAGAGCTGATACGCCGAATGAAACGCGCTAAGTTCGCCCGCCAGAAAGTAGAGATATACAAACCGGTCATAGACACCCGGTATAGCAAGGAAGATGTAGTCAGCCACGACCACAACGTCATAACGTCGACCCCGGTCGACTCGTCGTCGGCAATACTGCTATTCTCCGGCGACATTGATGTTGTCGGCATTGACGAGGCACAGTTCTTCGACGATGGACTTGCCGATGTCTGCAACCAGCTTGCCAACCGTGGCGTAAGGGTCATCGTGGCAGGACTGGACATGGACTACCGTGGCAAGCCGTTCGGACCGATACCTTCATTGCTGGCGATTGCCGACGAAGTAACCAAGGTTCATGCCATCTGCGTCCGCTGTGGCAACCTCGCCTACATAAGCCACCGACTGGTACACAACGACAAGCGGGTCCTGCTCGGCGAAAAGGACGAGTATGAGCCGCTTTGCCGGGATTGCTATAACAAACTGGTAGGAAAAGAGTAGAAAATAAAAATCAGAAAGATATGGCACAAGAAAGTTCTAAAACCACAAAAGACCAGACTTCTGCATATACCCCAATAACTTTCGACCGCTTCATAAGGTGGGCATTGACAGCATTGGGAATAGTAGTCGTGTTCCTGATAGTAAACTATCTTAGCAGTGTGCTGCTGCCATTCTTCGTAGCATGGCTGTTTGCCTATCTGCTCTACCCTATCGTGAAGTTTGTACAGTACAAGCTGCATGTGCCTACACGACCATTGTCGATAATAGTAACCATGATATTCGTCTTTGCAATCATAGCCGGAATAATATACCTTATTATACCGCCGATGATTGACGAGTTCAACAGATTTACGGTCGTGCTGACAAAATTCCTGCATGAGACAACTGGCTCTAACAATATCTCACGCATGGTGAAGGAATGGATTATCGAGAATCAGGGACAGATAGAGCATTTCCTGAAGAGTCCTGACTTCTCCAACGCCATCAAGACCGCTATGCCGAAAGTCTTTTCAGTTGTAGGTCAGACTGCAAGTGTAGTAATCTCGATTATAGCATCGTGCATTACCTTATTATATATGTTCTTCATCTTGATGGACTATGAGTACCTAACAGAGAACTGGATACGCATATTCCCGAAGAAGAGCCGTCCATTCTGGCACGAGCTTGCAGGCGATGTTGAAAACGCCCTTAACAGCTATATCCGCGGACAGGGCACCGTTGCCCTGATAATGGCAATCTTGTTCTGCATAGGATTCTCTATAATAGGATTCCCTATGGCCATCGGTCTGGCTATTCTGATTGGAATACTCGACCTTGTGCCTTACCTCCACACATTCGCTCTTATACCGACAGCATTCCTTGCCGGACTGAAAGCAGCCGACACGGGACAAAACTTCTGGATTATCTTCGGGTCGGCTGTACTCGTGTTTATTGTGGTCCAGATTATCATAGACATGATAGTCACGCCGAAGGTCATGGGTAAGGCAATGGGACTAAACCCAGCAATCCTTCTTCTATCGTTGTCAGTATGGGGAGCTTTGCTAGGATTTATCGGACTTATCATAGCATTGCCGCTGACAACCCTGATTATAGCTTATTGGAAGAGGTATGTGACAAAAGAGGAAGAGAAGCCTAATTCCGATTCATCACCAAGCCTCCCCAAAGGGGAGGATGTTTAGTCACCCAACGAAAACGACTTTATTTTGCAGTCACTTCGTTGGCAAGTTCCTTGCCCTCGAGGAAGTCCTTGCAGTTCTGGAGCGTTGTTGTGGCAATGTTATGCAGAGCCTCACGGGTAAAGAATGCCTGATGAGAAGTAACGATAACATTCGGCATCATCAATAGCAGAGCCAGATGGTCGTCATTAATCATGCGGTCGGAGTGGTCCTCATAGAAGTATTTAGCCTCTTCCTCATAGACATCCAATCCGGCAGAACCGACCTTATGAGTACGCAGGCCCTGAATAAGATCCTCGGTACGGATAAGTTTTCCACGACCGGTATTGATAATCATCACGCCAGGTTTCATCATATCGATAGCATCCTTGTCTATCATGTGCAACGTCTCATGGGTCAGCGGGCAATGCAGTGATATAATATCACTATTGGCATAAAGCTCCGGCAGATCCACCATCTTCACGTTGTTTGCCTTAGCCCATTTCTCATCAGGGAACTTATCGTAAGCCAGAACATTCATTCCGAAACCGCGAAGGATGTTCACCAGCACCTTTGCGATACGTCCCATACCAATTACTCCAACTGTCTTGCCATACATGTCGAAGCCCAGCAAGCCGGAAAGCCGGAAGTTGCCTTCACGAGTACGCTGGGTCGAGCGGTAAACCTTACGGTTCAGTGTCAACATAAGCGTTACAGCGTATTCGGCAACAGCATGTGGCGAGTATGCCGGAACACGGACAACACGGATCTTGCCCTTAGCCTCAGGCAGGTCGACATTATTGAATCCGGCGCAGCGCAGGGCTACGAGCTTGACACCATTCTTCACGAGCTGGTCGATGACCGGAGCACTGATCTCGTCGTTGACGAAAACGCAGACTATCTCCTTTCCTTTCGTGAGCTCAATAGAGTTCATCGACAGGCGCTCTTTATAATAATGTATATCGAACCCGAAGTCCTTGTTCCAAGTGTCGAACGACTCACGGTCGTAACTGTGTGCATCGAAAAAAGCAATCTTTGTCATATAGTTAAATTATAAATTAGTTATTTCAGAAATATGGCAATTGGATTGTCTGACAGATAAAACTTTGCCAATAATATCCCTATCATTTTTTAGAATAGAAATACATACATTTGCATCCAACAAATATTCTTCTCTAACCATTTACCAAGTACTTACAGTTCTATTAAACGTTCTTGACTTTCTCAGTTCGTCGGCAGCCTCCTTTGCCGTTTTACCTTCAAACCAGTCGCCTTTAAAACAAGTACGTAAGTCCAACTTGGATTTTTTCTTATCGGTCTGGGCAGCAGAATTCAACAACTTAGTAGCCAATATTATCTTGTCTTCTTTGCTTAAAGAAGAAAGAACACTCATGTAAATATCTGTAATATGGTTATTCCCAAGACTTGTTGCAGGCATAAGCTATCCTCCTTGATAATTTGTTCAGTGCAAAGATAAGGTAATAATTGGGAATTTCAAAATAATTAAGTGCTTTTATTTTGAATTCGGAATGCATTATTGTAACTTTGTACTTGGAAAAATAAAATAACAAACAATGAAAAAGATACTGCTACTTCTGCTATGCATAATTCCTATGTCACTGATGGCACAGGAATTCGTCACGGTCAAGGACGGTCATTTCGTCCGCGACGGAAAACCATATTATTATGTAGGAACAAACCTCTGGTACGGTGCCATACTCGGCAGTGAGGGTCAGGGTGGCAACCGCGCGCGCCTTTGCCGAGAACTCGACGCACTGAAAGCTGCAGGAATGGACAACCTGCGCATCCTTGTCGGCTCTGACGGCGAGCGTGGCGTGAAGACAAAGGTTGAACCGACACTGCAAGTAAAGCCGGGAGTCTACAACGACACCATACTTGCCGGTTTAGACTATCTGCTCATGGAAATGGGCAAACGTCACATGGTGGCAGTGCTCTACCTGAACAACTCCTGGGAATGGAGCGGTGGCTACGGGCAGTACCTCGAATGGGCGGGAGCAGGAAAGACGCCACGGCCTAATGAGGACGGCTATCCGGCGTTCATGAAGTTCGTATCTCAGTTTGCCAGCAACGAGAAGGCTCACCAACTGTTCTACAACTATGTCCGTGACATAATAACCCGCACAAACCGGTACACAGGAATAAAATATGTCGACGACCCGGCTATAATGTCATGGCAGATAGGCAACGAGCCACGCGCTTTCGACAAGGCACAGATACCGGCTTTCGAGAAATGGCTCTCCGAAGCCAGCGCCTTGATCCGTTCGCTCGACAAGAACCACCTCATCAGCATTGGCTCTGAGGGTGCCTGGGGATGTGAGGGCGATTATGACTGCTATGAGCAAATCTGCGCCGACAAGAACATTGACTACTGCAACGTACACCTATGGCCATACAACTGGGGATGGGCTCACGAGAAGACTCTCATCGAGGACCTTCCTGTAAGTTGCAAGAACACCAAGGATTACATCGACCGTCATCTGGCTATCTGCGAGAAGATAGGCAAGCCGTTGGTAATGGAGGAGTTCGGCTATCCACGTGACGGATTCTCGTTCTCGCCGGAGTCAACGACTAAAGGGCGTGACGGTTACTACAAGTTTGTATTCTCTCTTGTAGCCGACAATGCCGAAAAAGGCGGAAAGTTCGCCGGTTGCAACTTCTGGGGATGGGGCGGTTACGCCAAGCCGAAGCACGAGCAATGGCAAGTCGGCGACGATTACACCGGCGATCCGGCACAGGAGCAGCAAGGACTGAACAGTGTGTTCATCACCGACACGACAACAATAAATGTCGTCGAGGAACAAGTAAACAGGATGGAAAAACTTAAGAAAAAATAAGACTAACGGTCATTCGCCTTACAAGTAACCATTACTTGAATCGTAAAAGGGTATCTTTTAGCTTGTAAAACGGTATCTTTTAAAACATAAAAGGGTATCTTTTAGCTTCTAAAAGATACCCTTTTACTATGTGCTTGATTATCAGTACTCTTCAGGCCGTGTGTAGTTGGCGTTAAGAATCCCGACAAAATTGTTTGCCAGATTGAGGCATTCGGCATTGGAATTGACGAAAGCCTTGCTCCAAAGTTTATTGTTACCATTGTCTTTCAACGGAGCCACGCCCTTGACAGGTAGCCATACCGTTCCAAACGACGGCTGGACTTCACTTCCGTAAGGCGACGTGTTGACATATCGCTGAACCTTCATGGTAAGGACAAGGTCCTTTGGCTCAACTTTTATGGACATCTCTCCGTAGGCATCTACCGACATAGCAAACGACATAGAACCATCACTGAACAGAATCTTCGGAAATACTGTCTTGATGACTATCAGTTCAGCCGATGATTCCTTATAATCAATTTGCCTTTCAGTTCTCCGTTGGTCGACAAACATACGTATGCAGTCGTAAATTGACGCAATATAGAGCGAGTCCTTAGCCGGAACCTTGAATACCCAGCAAATGTTGCTGTCCTTGTCGAGGTGTCCCATTTTGGCTATATTCTCAGCCCATTTAGTTGTCTTCGCTTGAGCGTCGTTGAAAGCCTTGGCAGCAACATTAATCTCTTGAGGATTGAACGTTGGCTGCCCGGAGGCTCCACTTGCAATGAGACTGAAGAGGAAAATCAACAAAATCTTTGTTATTTTCATCTTGATGGATCTTCGTTATTTTATGCTTTTATCAGTAAAAGTGTCAACAGACCCTCTGTCGGGTCGATGGGTGCTTAGACGTATGACTCGAGGAACTTCAGAGTACCCTCGACGTGCATGACGCCTTCAGTTGCCGGAACGAGAATGGTCTCACCGGCATTCAGCGATGTGGTATTGCCCTCAGAGTCGGTCACAGTGCCCTTACCACCAACGCCTATCAGTATGACAAACGAGTCGAGGTCGCTGTAATCCAGGTCCATAGGCTCAGTGAGGTCATACAGTGTTGTCGTGAAGAACGGGCAGTCGACGAGTGTCATTGGCTCGTTCATCCTATGCTCATAGTGCTGGCGATAGTCGTCGTGGACAGTGTAGTCGATGCTCTCGGCAGCCTCCTTAACATGGAGTTGGCGGTAGTTGCCGTTCTTGTCCTTGCGCTTGAAATCGTAAATGCGGAATGTAACGTCGCTTGTCTGCTGTATCTCAGCAAGAAAGCAGCCTGCTCCGATACTGTGAATACGACCTGCCGGAAGGAAGAAACAGTCGCCTTCCTTTACAGGATATTCGGCTATGGCGTCGGTGATAGTGCCGTCGGCAACCATCTGCTTATATTGCTCAGGGGTAATCTGCTTCTTAAGTCCGCTGCGCAACTTGGCGTCAGGGTCTGAAGGCATTATGTACCACATCTCGGTTTTGCCACGCGGATAGCCCAGACGATGGGCTGTCTCGTCGTTAGGATGAACCTGGATGGACAGCTGGCGACGGGCGTCGATGAACTTGATGAGCAGTGGGAACACATTGCCGAAGCGCTTGTAATTCTCTGCTCCGACGAGTTTATCTTTAAGTTGGGCTACCAGGTCATTAAGGCGCATACCTGCGTACTCGCCCTCACTGATGACAGTTTCATTATCTTTGACACCGGAAATTTCCCAGCTCTCACCTACCTGCTCCAGATTACTGTTAAGATGTTTGAAGGGGATTATCTTGTCACCTCCCCAAATGGTTTGCTTTAATAATGGTTGAAACTTTAACATAAAAACTCAAACTATAATTCTTGTCTTGCGGTATTTCTCACGGAATTCTGATGGCGAACAGCCTTTCTTCCTTTTGAAAAGCCGATTGAAATTACTAAGGTTATTATATCCACAGTTAAACGAAATATTCGCTATGCTGTCCTGGGTATCGAGTAACATTCGTGTAGCATATCCAAGGCGTGTGTCGATAATGTAGTCGGAAAGCGTGCGTCCTGTGTGCAGTTTGAAGAAACGGCTGAACGCACTCTGACTCATGTTTGCAATGTCGGCAAGAGTCTCCAACTTTATCTCATACATGTAGTTCTCATTGATATAGTTCTTCACCTTGAGCACTCTGCGGCTGTCGTCCTCGATTTTCACCTTGGCGTAAGCACTGGTGGCAAGGGCATGGGCTCCGTCATGAATTGACAGGATATGAAGAATCCGCAGGAACTGAAGCAACGCTTCAAAACGGTCGTCAATGGAACTGATTGAGGTAAGGAGATTGTAGACTTTCATTATTGCGGGCAACGGGAAGGCAAGCCCTTTCTGTGCTTCCTTCAGCATATTGCGTATGCTCAGGAATGGTGTCTTCTCGAAGAGGACATCCTCTTCGTCGAGTCCGAACTTAAACTGGATGGTTATCTCGCGGATGTCCTTCGACGTGCATGTATTCTGTTCCCAGACATGTTCAAGGTCAGGCGATGTGATTAGCACTAGATCATAATTGCCGATAATCTCGGAAGAGTCGCCGACGATACGCCTCACTCCCGCCGCGTTCTCTACGAAATTGAGTTCGTAGACCTCGTGGTTGTGAATAGGATATGCAAATTCCTTCTTGTTTCGGTCGGCAATATAGAGAGCGTCCCGACCCATTAAAGGCGTGATTTCATGCAATACACGGTCCGACATAATCTCCTTTTCCCTAGGTTTAAATTAATTTTCAATATGCAAAATTAATATTTTCCTAGGAAAAAAAGAAATCATGTCAGAAAAATGTTACGAAAATGTTAAGAAAAGAAATTAAATATCCCGTTGCATTATTTCGAGACACATGCGGCTGTTATGGTACGGACACTTCCAGAAACCTGCCTTATCATCGTCGAGATTTATGGTTCCGTCGTCAAGACGGGCCCAGTGCCACTCGCCGTTTTCATTGTCGATAAGATATTTCCGGATGTAGTCCCAGGCACGTATGCATTTGCCTAATGCTTTGGCACTGCCGAAATGCTCATAGAGGTTTGCATGTCCGATGACACTCTCGCACATTACCCACCACTGGCGCTGGCGATCCTCGTGTCCGTCGTCGAGCCATTTCTCATAGATAGTGCTTCCGTCGGGCTGTAATCCTTCGTCGGCTGCATCGGCTATATAGCGTACCAGAGGCTCTATGCGGTCGATAGTCGCTTTGTCGCCGAGGACAAGCGCAGTCTCATGGAGCAGCCAGCTAGCCTCAATGTCATGGCCGAAGGACTGGATGTTGCGCTTGCCCTGCCATTCGTCATTGAAGAAGAGGTCGAGGTGATAGGTCTCCTTGTTCAGAATAATGTCCGTAAATATGTCGAGAAGATTCCTTGTCGCATGCTCTACCTCTGCTTTCAAGGTTGTTTTCTCCTCGTCGGTGAGCGTCAAGCTGTCATGGTGGTCGCCCTTAAGTACACGCAGCAGGTTGGTGTATGGCTCAATGATATGAAGATGAGTGTTCATCGTCCGTGAGCCATTCTCGTCCTTGTCGCTGAGCCGCATGTCGGCTATAGGCTGCCAGTCGCGGGTCAGTGCCTCGATATATCCGTTGTTCTTGCTATCGTATGCATGCCGCTCAATGTCATGAAACAGCCTGACTGCACAGTCGAGAGCACTGCGGTCACCGGTGGCACGGGCAAACTCGCTCATGCCATAGATGGTGAAGCCGATAGCGTAGGTCTGCTTCTTGGTGTCCTGCGGATTGCCTTTGTAGTCAACACTCCAGTATACTCCACCATTCTCCTTGTCAATGAAATGGTCGAAGATATAGTCGCGGGCACGCTCAGCAGCCTTCAGGTATTCCGGTTTTTTGAGCACACGATAGGCTGCAGAGAACGCCCAAAGGATGCGGGCATTGAGTATGGCGCCCTTTTCGGCTTCGGAATGGACTTTATCATGCCCGTCCACACGACCATAGTAGCCGCCATGCTCATTGTCGATGACCTTTGTGAGCCAATAATTCAGGATATTATTTTCCAAACAGTTGCGGAACTGCTTCTTCAATTCTTCCATGTTTTATTTCTTGATTGGATACTTTATGAGCAACAGAATCATTATGACTACTATTGCTGCCGGGAACAATGAGAACAATGACCAGATCATCTCAAGCACCGGATGGGTAATTGACGCAGGGTCGACAACTGAATTGCCCATTGCGTCGGTTGTCATGCTGGCACCTGCAAGACCGAGGAACAAAGCTACAAGAGCACCGGAAATGGCTGTTCCAAGCTTCTGTGCCATTGTACCTGACGAGAAGATAAGTCCTGTTGAGGAAGTACCGTTCTTCTCGGTTGCATAGTCGGCTACATCTGAATACATCGACCACAACAGCGGCGAATAGATACCGATTCCCATTGAGGTGAGGATAACCACTGCGACCATAACCCAAATCCAGGATGCCTTCATCGGAATGAAGAAGAACAGGACGGAGAATATCAGGCAGAATATTGCTGCCACGATGAATGCCTTCTTCTTAGAGCCCAACTTCTTGGTGACCCAAGGTGAGAGACCTCCGAATACCATACAAGTCAACTCACCGAATGTCATAAAGACGGTATAGTTGATGATGAGCTTTCCAACGGTGATGTCACCGCCAAGGCAATAGGTGAACATGTAGCCTGCTGCGGCATAGCGGAATCCGTTGAAGAAGTTGGTACAGACACTTATGCCGGTAAGATAAAGCCATGGAACGTTCTTGACAAGGTCGACAAACTGCTTGCCTGAATATTTTTCAGCACGCTTTGGCTTCAGGCGTTCCTTGGTAAGGAGTCCGCAAAGGAGTGTAAGTACAGCGGCTATGATACCAAAGACTATGCCTACCATAGAATACTGATGCTGAGGAGTACCGCCTACAAGTTTCTGAAGGTATGGGAATGAGAACAATGTGAGGAATCCCATTGCGTAAGCACCGACCATACGGAAAGAAGAGAACTGGTTCTTTTCATTGTCGTCGTCGGTCATGACACCCAGCAGTGAGCCGTAAGGAACGTTAACCGCAGTATAGATAGCCATCATAAGCAGGTAAAGGGTGTATGCGTAGATTCGCTTTCCTGTCATACTGAAGTCAGGAGTCTGCAACAGAAGGGCAAAAATCAGTCCGAATGGTAATGCGCCAAAGATAAGGAACGGACGGTAAGTACCCCAACGGGATTGCATACGGTCGGAGAGAGAGCCCATGATTGGGTCGGTGACAACATCGAACATTCTTGCAACGAGCATAAGGGTAGCAGCATCGGCAAAGGTAAGTCCGAAGATGTTGGTGAAGAACAATGGGAATGCTATTGACATTATCTTCCAGGTAATACCACCCGCTGCAGCATCACCAAGGGCATAGCCAATTTTTTCTTTTAAAGTAGCCATAATACTTATCTATAAATTTGAATTCAAAATTCGATAATTACAATTAAATTCGCAGTAATTCAAAACATTTGGATTTAGATTGCAAAGATAATCATAATTATGAATCCTGAATTAAATTTTCTTATTTTTCTCAATAAGTTTCTTGATTGTCTCTACACTCTTGCCGGTTGCGTATCCATCCTGAGGTGTATGCATACAATAATCGACGAGGCGGTCTATAGTTGATGTAGCGACATGCATGCGGGTATCAGATGATGCATAGTAGATGAATACTTTGCCATCCTCATCGGCTATCCAGCCATTTGAGAAGACTACATTCATAACATCGCCGATATATTCGCCATTCTGAGGAACGAGGAAGTAGCCACCCGGCTGGGCAATAACGCGTGTCGGATCGTCGAGAGCTGTCATATAAATATATAAGACATAACGCAGACCACTGGCGCAAGCACGAACGCCATGAGCCAAATGGAGCCATCCCTGAGGTGTCTTAATAGGATGTGGACCCTCGCCGTTCTTAACTTCCATGATTGTATGGTAGTGGCGCGCGTTGATAATCTTCTCTTCCTTTACCTCCGCATGGGTAATATCGTCGACAAGTGCCCAGCCAATTCCACCGCCTGAGCCAGTGTCGATAAAGCCATCTTGTGGACGGGTGTAGAAAGCGTACTTGCCGTCAACAAATTCTGGATGGAGTACTACATTGCGCTGCTGGCTCTTCGACTTTAAGTCGGGAAGGCGATCCCAGTGGATAAGGTCGTGTGTACGGGCGATGGCAGCTGTAGCTGTTGCGGCAGAAAGGTCGCCGGGCTGACTGTCGTCATGGCGCTCGGCGCAAAAGACTCCGTATATCCAGCCATCTTCATGCTGGGTAAGTCGCATGTCATAGACGTTCGTTGCAGGAATAATATCTTCCGGCATTGTGATTGGCTCAGGCCAGAAGCGGAAGTTGTCGATTCCGTTTGGACTCTCGGCAACAGCAAAGAAGCTCTTTCTGTCGGCTCCTTCCACACGAACAACAAGGACATACTTGCCATTGAATTTTATAGCTCCACTATTAAGCGTGGCATTCATCATGATGCGCTGCTCCAGATAAGGATTGTCCTTCTCATTGAAGTCATAGCGCCATTCCAGCGGCGTATGCTCGGCAGTAAGGATAGGATATTTGTAGCGGGTATAGATTCCATTACCCCACTCTTCGGCTACATTCTTGCGGCTGAGCAACCCTTCATGATGAGCCCTCAATGCTTTTACTTTGTCTTTGAAATCTGACATAATTGTATCTATCGTTTTCTTATTATTATCTTATTTTGCGAATATCTTTCGAGAAGAGTATGTTCTTCGACTTATACAGTAACAGGAAGTTCTTGCCGCTTGGCTCATCCTTCGATGGTCCGAAGTATTCTTTCTTAAAATTGCGCCAAGGCAGGAAGTAGAGGACTCCAAACTTATCAAGTATTGGCTTCAGGACACGTGACCACCATGTTGAATCCGGATTGTTTTTGTATCCGCACTCGGTCAAAGCAAATAGTCGGTTGTGTTCCTTTGCGAACTGCTTTATGAACGTAAGGTCGGCTGTTGTCTGCTTAACGAAGTCAGCCTCAGTGCCCCATTGGTATGCATCTTCACCGATTATTGCCACTCGGTCGTCCCCAGGATAACGTTTCAAGAATCGTTCCGTAGTCCAGTTGCCGTCAAGGTTTGGCGAATAGCAGAACAGAAGATTGTCCAGACCACGTTGAACGAGATAGTCCTGCAGCATATTCCACAATCCCTTGAACTCTTCATCGGAGCAGAGTTTCTGTCCCCACCAGAACCAAGAGCCATTATTCTCATGCCACGGGCGGAATATGATTGGCATCTTATTGCCTTTCTTGTCGGTTAAAGTAAGAAGGAAATCAGCAACACGCTTCATCCAAAGTTGGAACTTCTCATGCTTCACTCCGCCCGGAAGAATGCTGCGGACGACCGTACTGTCAGAAACATCCCATGCGTTTCCGTCAGTCAGCGGGTTGCGTGGATGCCATGAGAAGGTTACAACGCCACCGCGAGCATTCTGAGCTACAGCCTCATCATGTATGAGACGGAACGGCACACCGTCAAGGTCTTTGTCATCTCCCAGTTCGATGCCACCGAGGTCAAAGCCCATCACTGCCGGATAATCACCCGTCAGGTCACGTGTGTCCGACCGTCCTTTGACATAATCCCATGTCAATCCATAGAAAGGATCGTCCTGATGACCGAACATAATACCCTTAGCCTGAATCTTTTGCAGGCGTCCGAATAGTCGTTGCGCTGTCGTTTGAGCTTTCGCTGTACCTAAACTGCTGAACAATACTGTTGCTAATAAAAGCAATCTAAATATATTTCTCATAATCCCATTTGTTTACGAAGGAAGTCTTGCCATTCATCCCACTGCTCCTGATACCAGTAATGACCGGTCATTTGATAAACCGACAGGGTCTTGGGCGCTGTTACAATGTTGTAAGTTGAGTACGAAGACGTAGGAGGAACGACCTCGTCATTATATCCGAAGCTATACCATCCCGGCTGGGTAACACGGCGGGCGAAGTTTACTCCGTCATAGTAACGACCGCCTTCAACCTTAAGGTTGATAAGGTTCTTGTCGAGACCGCTCTTCATATCCCAATAGATAGTATGCGGCCAGCCGCCGCCAACGTTATGAAGTTCGGCTTCATAGTCACACATAGCATCATGGACGACGCCAAGGAAGGTTATACGCTTGTCAAGAGCAGCAACAGCCAGCGAGAGGAATCCGCCCTGACTAGCACCCGTTACACCTATTGTCTTGCCATCCCATTCGGGCAATGAAGCAATAAAGTCAACGCCACGGACAGCTCCAGTTACTACTCTTTTATAATAGTTCTTATCCGGTTCAGCAACATTGAAGTTCCAATAGCCATCCAAAGCACCATTATGCAAGTCATCATAGACATTCTGTTCCATTGTTACAGGGATACCATGAACACCTATTTCCAGCACGATGCACTTGCCCGGGGCTGTATATGTGTCGCCACTATATGGACGGACACCAGCACCAGGCACCCGCAATAGAGCCGGATACTTACCCGGTTTTACCGGAACAGACAATATTCCGAACATCCGCGAGTTCCAATTATTATTGACATAGCTAACCTCATAGACATTCATATCCTTCGTACAACGCTCTGGCAACAGGCGTTTTGTCGGGTTAAGGTCATTGTTCCTTGCTGCATCGAGAGCCTTCTTCCAGAAAGCATCAAAGTCTTTCGGCTCCTGACAATAAGGCCGCAACTTCTCAGGAGAGAATCCCGCCGTACACAGTCCCTTATAATCCTTGCCGCCAACATGAGCCGTTGCGGTCACACGATAGAACCCAGGTTTAGCCATTTTGCCACTCCACTTAGCCGTTCCGTCCTTTAATGTCATACTTTTCTTTACATCCGGATACATTACAGGACCAGCTTCAATATCAACGTTGACATTATCAAGCAGCGTACCTGATTTACGGACATTAATCACGAAGTTAACTGTCTCGCCGACCTTATAGTTCCAATCCTGATGATCGGGGGTGACAGTAACAACTATATTATTACCAATGACTTGCGCAGTCAATGGCAACAACATTGCTAGACATAAAAGAAGAGATGCAAAACGTTTCATGCTTTCGGCTTTTGGTTATTCGTTTTCGGTTACAAAGATACTACAAAAAATATCAAAATAATGATACTTTATTGTTGAATAGTATGTTTAATTTATCAATCGATAAATGACATTACAATCACAGATTACGTCATCAATAAAAAGAAAGGAACCCGGCTAGTGGAACAGATGTCCACGAGCCGGGTTTCTTTGGTTATTCGTAAGCCTTATTACTCTGATTTGAAGCTAGGCAGTTCATCACGAGTGATAACATACTTGCTATCCATCTGCTCGATGAGGAAGTCCGGACTGTTGTAAATACCATTGGTTGTGAAATCGCCATACCAAGGCATTGTCCAACTCCAAATGGCTCCATCATTGAACATGTTCTGGTAAGAAGGAATAGCACCGCACTCAGCGCAGGTTATCATCTTCTTTCCGCCGGTCATCTCACGGAGCTCATTGAAGTAATTGCTAGCCGAAGAGTGATACTTGGCAACATCGTTCTCATAGTAATCATGAGCAACAATATCAACATACTCATCGCCTGGATACCAGTCAGCATCATTGCCGCAAGAAGTCCAAACCCAGATAAGGTTGTTGACACCCTTCTGCTTAAAGTATGTATACATGCGCTGCCAGATTCTCTTGTAAACCGAAGAACCGGCATTGCCCCACCAGAACCAAGCCTTGCCTCCGTTAGGAACATTACCCGCAGCCTCATGGAGAGGACGCCAGATAACAGGGATACCCTTAGCCTGCAGAGCAAGCAGATAGTCAGCGATAATGTCCATGTCACGTGTCAGGTGCTTGTACTCCCATTTTGATGGAAGGACTGCGAATGTAGTACGGAACTTAGTATTCTGTGCGTCATCGTCCTGATTGACATAGAACTTATAAGTAGAGTACTTCTTCTCGTCAGCCTGGCTGTTAGGAACAGCCCAGTGCCACATGTAAGAGACGATACCGCCATTGTTGTACCAGCCTTCCTCGATAGAGTTGTCAGTATAGTCAATCCAGTTTGAAGGATTCAACGGAGCACTCTGATAGAAGTGGACGAAGTCGAACGTGTTGATAGCAGGATACTTACCGGTTATCGAATTGATGTAGTCGGCATTCTGAGTATTGTGGTTTACCTCAGCCATAGCACCTGAGAGCGTTGCCTTACCAAACTGAGAAAGCAGATAGCTGTAAAGCTTCTTAGTAGGCTCGGTTGCATTCTCATTAACCGGAACAGGAGAGATGTCGAACTTAGTTGAGTCGAACAAATTGTACAGACGGGTCGAGAACGTTGTCTGGAAGTCAGCAGCGAAGTTGTAAGAAGAGTCACGCACTGACGGCTTCAGAATCTCAATCTTATAAGATGTATTCGGCTTGGTGTCGATAGGGATAACAAGCTGATTGCCGTTGACAACCTGAGAAATGGTATCGTCGACGTAATAATATGTAGAGTCTGTAGTGTACACACGGATAGAAGTATTCGGTGCACGGAATATCGGCTTATCGTAGGTGACCGTGATACTCTCGATGGTATCGAGCTCAGTCGAACCGTCAGCCGGTGTTACCGACACAACTGTCGGAGCCGTGGTGTCATCGAAGTGACGCGGCTGCAGGTAGTTGTTGTCGTCATCAGAGCAGGACGCAAGCATCACAAGAGCCATTGCCACTGCCGATAATATACTTAACTTTTTCATGATTGTTGCCCGTTATTAATAGTTCTTTGGTTCTATGCGGAACTGTCCGAAAGCGTGGTCGCAGTTCCATGCGCTGCCGTTAGGCTGCATAATGAATTCGATGTTGCACCACTTGCCGACCTGCGGAGGCGCGAGCTCACCCTCGGAGTTGACCATATCCTCGAGCGGCATGGTAACTGTTACCCACTCGCCGTAGGTGTTGCTGAAGCCGAACTGGTTCTGGAAGTCGAACTGGCAGCGTGTCTTCGCACCGTTCAGGGTAATGAGGTAACCGCCGTTCTTGGCACCGTTGGCACCATTGTCGCCGTAGCTCGGTATCGGGTTGGCGCTGTTGGTCCACACTTCCATCTTGAAGACGTAGTTCTGTGGATTTGCTGATGCGTCGGCAAACTTCTCCGGCCAGTTCAGACCGAAGTATGAGCCGTTCCACGACCAGTTGTCGAAGACGCCGTTGATGCGCAGGAACTTATAACCCAGCGACTGCGGGTCACCGGCGTTAGTACCGTCGGTGAGCGTCATGAACGAGCCCATGCCAGAGCCGTAGTCGGCATCCCAGTCGATGAGCAAATCATCGGTCATGCGGTAAGGCACAGTCTTGGTCATCTCGCCGTTGAGTCCCTTCCACTTGAAGGTTATGAGGGAGTTGTCCGGGCAGTCCTTAGGAATGACGATGCTGGTGTATGTCTCGGTGCACGAATCGGTGTGGATAGCCTTGTGATAGCCCTCGGCAGTGTTGTTGATTTCGATGCTTACAGGCGATGTCTCGGTGGTATCGCCGAAGTTGTAGAGGTCGAAGTTGCTGCCATTGAGCTGAACTGCCGAACCCTGAAGGGCAAACTCATTCATAAGTCCGTTGAGCTGGACAGCCGGAATGGCTACCGGGAAGTACATGCGTACCGTTCCCTGCTCGGTCTCATAGACGAGAGTATCTGTGACCTGCTCAGGAATTACGCGCGGAATCTTGACATAGCTGTTCTCCGACTCTGCGTATACCTGCTTGATATCGACATCAACTCCATTGAAAGTAATCTTCTTGACATGACTGAGGTTCTGACCTTTGATGTGAAGCATCTGGTCGAGCTCACCACCGGCAAGAGGTGCGACGTAGCCAGTGTCCTGTACGTCGTAAATGGACTGAATGACCGGTGCTCCGTTGCTTGCGGTCTTGTCAGGGACGCTATAGTCGACGACATCACTGCAAGAAGCAAGTGCGAAGGCTGCCATTGCTGCCAATCCTATGTTTTTTATATTGAGTTTCATGTTTATTTAAACTTAAGTTTTATTGCTTTTTTATCGTCCTTGAAGCCACCGAATGGTTTAGTTCCATCCAGGGTTGTTGGAGTTGATGCTGTCGTTGACATTGATTTCAGCAGTAGGTATCGGGTAGAGCAGGTTGCGCTCCGTGCGTGCCTTGTTGATGTTGCTGTCGTCACGTCCGATGGCGTTCATGGCGTCGAGGTAGATGCCCCAGCGTATGAGGTCCCAACGGCGGTCAGCTTCGCAAGCGAACTCCTTGGCGCGCTCCTCGATAATCTGACTGCGCATGTTCTCCTGGTTGACAGGATTCTCCATGAGTTTGGCGTTGCTGCGCTGGCGAACCATGTTGAGGTAGGTCATTGCTTCGCTCATGTTGCCGAGCTCGTTCTCAGCCTCAGCGTAGATAAGGAGTACGTCGGCATAGCGGAGGAACGGCCAGAAAGACTCCGGGTAAGCCTGTGTCGGATCGGAAACGTCGGAATACTTGGTCGTGAAGGCGAGGCACTCAGACGATGTATTGTACTGATAAGCGTAGCCGAGGTCGGAGAATTGCTTCTCAGGCTCTTGTACGTAGTTGCCCTGAGGGTCACGACCGGTAACCTTCACGCTCCAGCTCTGCGGATAGTAGAAAGCACCATTATAACTGGTCTGATAGTAGTAGCGCCAAACATGCTTGACACCCTTTGTGATACGGTAGTCATCATCATCGAAGAGGCTGTACCAGTTGTTTGTGCAACCAATGTAACCACCGGTGGTGAGAATTCCTGAGCCATCCTCAGTACCCTCATAGTAAGCGTGGATACCAGTGCGGTAAGTGTTATCGCCGGCTGTGCTCTCAACGCCCCACATCATCTCAGAGTCAGTGTGGTGAGAATACTTCCAGAGGTTGTCATACGAAGTAAGAGTGTAAAGTCCATAATCGCCGTCAATGACTTTCTTAGCCCACTCGGCAGCCTTCTGATAGAGTTCATGGCTGTCCATGTTCTCATATCCGGCAACAGCTTTCTTATGGAATACCTCAGCCGACGGTGCGCGATAAACATTGATGTCGTCGCCATTGGTGTTCTTAACAGTACGGTAAGGAGCACCGGTCTTAACGGTAATCTCTGTTCCGGCAGGCATTGCAGCCGAAGCCATAGTAGCATAGACCTTGGCAAGGAGTCCTGCGGCAGAGCCTGCGCTGACGTGACCAGCCTTGTAGTTGGCATCGTCACGACGATACATCATCTCTGAAGCCTTGGTCAGCAAGTCGATGATATGGTCGTAAATCTCAGCAACAGGACGGCGTGAGTTGTTGTACTGGCCTGTAGAGCTGACATCGCCAGCCATATAAGGGATAGGACCGTAAGCGCGGACGAGCAAGAAGTAGCAGAAAGCCTCCTGGAAATACATCTCGCCGATAGCGTTGTTGCGGTAAGCCTCGTCGACATTCGTCATGCCGCTGATGTAGCGGATGGCAGTGTTGGCATCGTTGATAAGGTTGTACGGACCATTCCACATCTTGTCGAGGGCACTCTCAGCCTGGAAGTTACCGGCACCCATAGAACCGAACAGCCAGTCTGGTCCGCTGATGTAGTCGGCATCGAGCTCCAAGACGCGCGGGAACTCATCCCAGCAGAACATATCATAGAGCCAGTTGCTGTAGACACCGGTAACCCATGTGTCGACGCCTGTCTTGCTTGACTCTATATTATCGGGGCCGATGAAGCTCTCTGGCTTTTCCCGCAGATAGTCATTGCAGGATGTGGTAAGCATAGCGCCACAGCCAAGCATCAAGGCCGGAATTAAAATCTTATGCAGTTTCATGATTTCTTAGTTTTTGAATTAATTAGAATGTTGCAGTCAGACCGAACATGAATGTACGGGATGCCGGATAAGAGTAAATATCGACACCACGGCGGCTAGAGTCGCTTCCGAATGCGTTGACATCAGGATCATACCAGCTGTAGTTGGTGATGGTGAAGACGTTGGTAGCTGTGAATGAGAACAGGATACGCTCCAGACCGACTGACTTGAACGGATGACGCCAGTTGTAAGAGAGGGAGATGTTCTTAAGCTTGATGTAGCTGCCATCCTCGACGTAACGGTTACTGATGAGGAAGTTACGCTCGTAGCCTGAAGATGCCTTCGGCCATCTTGCAATCTGCGGGTTCTCGGCAGTCCAGCGAGTATTGTAGGCATCGACCGGAATGTTACCGATGTTGCCGAGCTTGATGTCCTGCAAGTTACCATTGAAGATGTCGTTGCCCTGTGAGCCCTGGAAGAGGAAGCTCAGGGTGAGGTCTTTCCAAGAGATGTTGTTGGTGACACCCCAAGTATAGTCAGGGTTGGTATCGCCGATGATGGTGCGGTCGGCATCGGTTATCTGTCCGTCGCCGTAGAGGTCGGCGTACTTGATTTCACCAATCTTACTCTTTACAGTGTTGGCATTTGCCATAGTGTACTGCGGATCGGCACGCACCTCAGCCTCATTGTCATAGAATCCGTCCTCGACGTAGCCGTAGATAGCTCCGATAGGACAGCCATTGCGCTGGATGAAGACATTGTCGGCACCGTACCAAAGGGTGTTGGCATACTGGTCGCCCTTAAGTCCGCCAATCTTGTTCTTGTTGAAAGCCATGTTGGCATTGAAGTCCCAGTGCCAGTCCTTGCTGTTGATGACCTGCCAGCCGAGGGTCAGCTCAAGACCTTCGTTGGTCACGTTACCGGAGTTGGTCAGACGGTTGGTGAATCCTGTAGAGCCAGGGATCTTGACTTCCTGAAGCAGGTCACGGGTCTTCTTGTGATAGTAATCGATGGTGAATGTGAGGCTGTTCTTGAGGAATGCAAAGTCGATACCGGCATTCCACTGTGCTGTTGTCTCCCACTTAATATCCGGGTCGACAGGTCCGCGCCATGTGACCATTGCGGCACCACTGCTCATGGAACCGTTGAACGGATAGTTGGCGGTAGAGAGCTGTGGCAAAGTGCGGTAAGAGCCAATACCCTGGTTACCGGTCTCACCATAGCTGACACGGAACTTCAAGTTGTCGAATACATGCAGGTTCTTGATGAATGTTTCCTCAGATGCGCGCCATGCGAGGGCTCCTGAGAGGAATGTTGCCCACTTATTCTTGTCGGTGAACTTTGAAGAACCATCGGAACGGACACTTGCTGTCAGATAGTAGCGGTCCTTCAATGTGTAGTTGACACGGCCGAGGAACGAAACCAGACGCTGACGACCCTTGTCGCTGGCGAGCACTGCCTTGTCGAGTGCGCGGCCCATGTCGTTGTCCTTTGTCAAGTCGTCAGGGAAGTTCTGTGCAACCTCGCTGTTGTTGTCCCATGAAGCATTCTCAACGGTGAAGGCACCCATGACGTTCAGGTGGTGTATCTTATTAAATGTATTGTCGAAAGTAAGGATACTCTCAGCGGTAGTACTCTTCCAGATGTTGGAGCCACGGCTAGCCTTACCATTCGTAGGAGCCTTACCCTCCTGGGTGTGGCGGTCGTAGTAAGAGCTGCGGTGTGAGTCGTTGTAAGAGAGTCCGAGGTTCTGGCGGAAGGTCAGCCACTTGGTGAACTTAATCTGAGCGAAAGAGCTGCTGAAGTAGTTGATAGCGTTGAGCTCATCCTTTGTGCTGCGTACGTATGCAGCAGGGTTGGCAGCAAGCCAGTTCAGGTCGTCGGCTGTCGATGTATCCATGTTTGGACCGTAAGTCGGCGGGAAGATAAGTGCTGAACGAACGACACCGGTGTTGTAACTAAGGGTGTTGGCGAAGTTCGTAGTTGTATTGGTGAAGCTCTGGTTTGTACCAATCTCCAACCAGTCGTAGACGTGGCGTGAGATGTTGGCACGAAGTGTGTAACGCTTGTAGCCTGAGTTCTTGATGATACCATCCTGGTCGGTGTAGTTGCCCGAGAAAGAGTAGTAACCCTTGTCGTCACCACCGCTTACGCTCAGGTTGTAATCCTGCTGCATGGCGTTCTGGAAGATTTCGTCCTGCCAGTCGGCAACACCGAGTTCGGTAGCATTGCCATACTCGTCGTAGTACCAACCCGGATGTGCGTAGTCCTCTGGCTTACCGGTGTACTTACCGGTGTTGTAGTTGGCATGGCCGTCGGTATAAACCTGATAGCCCCAAGTGCCGGGATAAGGAATGTTAGTGCTGCGTGAATTGAGGTAATAGCGGTCGTTGGTGTACTGCTCATTCATGTAGTTAGCGTAGGTTACAGGGTCGAGCATGTCGATTTTCTTTGCGATGGTTGCCCATCCCCAGTTTCCGCTGAACTCTACCTTCGGCTTACCAGCCTGACCTTTCTTAGTGGTAATGATGACGACACCGTTAGCACCACGTGAACCGTAGATGGCTGTTGCTGATGCATCCTTGAGGATTTCGATGTTCTCAATATCGTGTGGGTTGATCATCGACAGAGGGTTGCTGCTCTGCTCACTGGTTGTAGCGCCGTTGGCAGGTGTGCTTCCTGTCTCGAAAGGCACTCCGTCGACGATGTACAGAGGCTGTGATGATGTTGAGAAAGAGTTAGTACCACGGACAACGATACTCATACCGCCGCCAGGGGCACCATCACTCTGCTGAATGGTTACACCGGCAACCTTACCCTGCATACCGTGGGCGAGGTCGACAGCGCCTCCCTTCATAAGGTCGTCGCCTTTCAACTGGCTCATGGCACCGGAAAGGTCGCGCTTCTTCATCGTACCATAACCGACAACAACAACCTCGTCGAGGCTCTTGTCGTCTTCTTGCATGACGATTTTCAATGTCGTACGCTTACCAATGGTAATCTGCTGGTCCTTATAACCAACATAACTCAGCTTGATGACTGATGTAGGCTTGGCATTCGGAATGGTGAAGTTACCATCCAAGTCGGTAACGGCAGTAGGTTTGCCATCGACCGAGACTGTTATGCCAATCATCGGGTCACCGTTAGCATCCTTAACATTACCTGTCACTGTCTGCTGCGCGTAGGCAACAAAACAAAACAGGAACATACATAGAGCCATGGCGGCTCTTCTGATTTGAAGATACATAAACGATTGGTTTTAGTTATATAATTACTGTTATTATGTTTCCGATTGCAAAGTTAACGTAACTTATTTAAAAACCATAATACTTTTTTGCCATTTTACAAACATTTTTAACCAAAATGAAAATTATATGCTGTACAATAGGAAAAAGACTATAAAAATACGTACAGAAGACTGAGTGCTACAGCAAAGTAATATCAGTCGATTTGTAAAAGATACCCAATTAGACTCTAAAAGATACCGTTTTAAAAGCTAATTGGGTATCTTTTAGAAGAAACACTAATTGTACGCATCATACTCCTCTTTTTTTAAGTATACAACTGCAAAGATATATTTTTTTTTATAAATAGCAAATCATAACGTGCCATTATTATTTTAGCAAGAGGAGAGAATAAACTACATTAATGAACAAAAAAAAGCGGAGTGCCAAATGACACTCCGCCAATATTTATTCCTTAAAGAATCAATTACTTGTTGTTCAAGAACTTGCGACCGTTCTGGATAACGACACCCTTGTAAGCCTTTGTAACCTGCTGACCAGCGAGGTTATACATAGGAGCGTTCTCATCGAGAGCCTTTGCGTCAGCCTTGACGTTCTTGATGCCAGCCAAGATAGCCTCATGAGTACCAGTAAGCAGGTAAGCCTCTTCGACAACTACATCACTTGGATAGCCTTCTGATGAACTAGCCTTGATCCAAACCTGGTCAACAGCCTTTGCAGCACCAGTAGCGTCAACAGCTGTTGTTGCATTCAGAGTATCAGTAAGGAAAGTAGATCCTGTGCTTTGCCCAATCCATGCGAAGCCAGAACCACCATTCTGATTCTCTAGATTGACATCAATACCAAGTGGCTGAGACAGCTTAATAACGACAACCTTCTCAACGCCTGCCTCAGTTGCTGGATCATAAGTTACATGTGAACCGTCCTCAGCAACAACGAGCTCCTGACCACCATACTGACCTGTGAATTGAAGAGTAGGTGTTGAAAGTGGGTCAACATCAATTCCCCATGCCGGACCGGCGAATGTCAGAGGAGTCCGTGAGCCATCAGCCTTTACAAGAGCAGCGCTGATAACTTTTACATAAGAATCCTTTGACTTTCCCTGCAACTCAATCTTGTTGATTGGCTTACCACCGAGCTTAGCCGGATCAATAGTTAAATCAGCAGATGTTGCGTTAGGGTCAAGGTCAAGATAAGACTCTGTGTTAGTGTCAGAAGAGTTACCAAGGATAATCTGGAAACCGTTTCCTTCCTCTGCCTGAACGAGGTCGGAATACTCAACATGAAGGCTTGAATAATCGGCTGCGTCGAATGACTCAGAAGTCAGCTTATACTCACCCCACTGTGAATTACAAGTAATACCAACGTTACCAGTTGCAAGAACATTAACGTTCCATGCATTACCAGTGAAAGCCAGTGTCTGCTTTGTAGCGACATCCTGTGCGCTTACTGAAAGTGCTGCTAATGCAGCAATAGCTAAAGTAAAGATTTTCTTCATAGATGATTGATTTTAATTAATACTTGTATTTGTTCTCAGTTCTTTTCTAGTTTAATGGTTTTCCTAAGGCATAGTTATTTATTTAACGTTGACAAAGGTAATACTAAATTTTCAAACAAAACAATACTATTTTGCCTTTTTTCGGTACTTTGTTTTATTGTTAACAATTTGTATATGTTTATGAAACGAAAAAAGGCCGTTGTCGGAAGAATCCGGCAACAGCCCTGAAGTATTAATCAACTTAAAACCCTATATGGGAACCAAAGCTTAATTAATAATAGTTGTGTATTCATTATTGTGAAACGGTTGACGAGACATTCTGCTTCTCATAGTAAGCCTTGTAGTCGTCGCCACCATACTTGAGTCCGAGGTCCTCACCTGCTATTCCGTCGCAGACTCCCTTGTAAGCCCACTTGCGGAGATAGTTGGCGTCATAAAGGTTTGGAGCGTCGTTAGGAATCCAGTAGGTGTGCTCATCGGCATTATCCGACAAGCCCCAGATGGTGATACCACTCTGCTGAGCCTCAGGCACATTCTCCTTGTATGACTCGAATATCATGCGGTAGCAGTCGCTCTGACACTTGTACTGTGCTGCTGACGGGCTGCTTGTGCCAAGGGCAACGTCAAGTTCTGTGACACGGACAAGTTTTCCGGTTGCCGCCATAGTCTTGAACATCTCATCAACCTTTGCCTTGAGGGTCTTGATGATTGAGTCGTTGGTTGTAACATCATCAGTAGCGGCATGGAGGTCGAAGTGAACCTGTGAACCGATACCGTCGACGATTGGTGAGCCGTTGGCTGCATCAATGCCTTTGACGAAATCGACAAGAGCAGCAAGCTTGCCAGGACTGACCTCGAGGTTATAGTCGTTGACGAACAGCTTGGTCTCTGCCGGCAGATACCGGCGGGCGTACTGGAATGCCTTGACAGCATAGTCCTTGACATAGTAGCCCCAGTAGAAACGACCGTCACTCCAGTTAAGGCTCAGTCCGTCGGTAGTCGACTCGGTTGGTTCGGCATCATAAGTTGTATTGCCATTATCATCGGTAGTACTTCCGCCGAATGCTCCGGCATCAACACCACGAACCTTGTTAGAACCATCGGTAATAGGCTCATTGATGACATCATAGCCGTAAGGAACGACATTTTTCTCCTTGAAGTGCTCGGCACAACCCTTGATCCATGATTCCATAGCTCCAAGCAGTGCGGTACGCTTCTCCTCAGGCGACTTAAGAGTATAGGTAATGGTTGTTGCACGGCGAGGTCCACGGCGAGGCATGAAGCGGAACTGCTTGGCAGATGCGTCGAGGCTCTGATCTTTAGCAACACCGAACTTCACATTATCTATATAGTATGTTCCGGCTACCTTACCGAAGTTGAGGATGATACGGTTGACATCGTCGTAACCAGGCTTGAACTTCTTCTCGCACAGATACCAGTCATTGCCGGCATTGAAGGTTGAGTAAGCTCCCTGCGAGCCGTATGTCGTTCCGTTCTGATACTGGAACTGAATCTGTCCGGCGGCAGTGCTGCTCTTTACATAGAACTGGATCATGTAGACCTTAGAGCTGTCGAGATAGGTATCGAAGGTGTAAGCGCACTGTGCATCCCACATGTTTCCATCCTTCGGGTTGGTCAATACGAGACCGTATGAGCCGTCTCTGCCTACGCCTTCCTGTACAGCTGACGTTGGACTGTTGCCACCCCAGGAAGCCCAACCGCCCTTGGTGCCGCCTTCGAAGTCGGAAGCATCGCCGGTAAGGATGTTCTCCATTGGGTCTTCCTGCTTGATACCGAACTGAATATCATCGATTGTATAAGTACCGCCGACCTTACCGAAATTGATAAGGATACGGTTTACATCGTCATAATCAGTTATTGTGAATGACTTCTCGCATGTCGTCCAGTCTGTACCGACATTGAATGTGGTATAACCGCCCTGCGAGCCGTATGTTGTACCATTCTGATACTGGAATTGCAGCTGACCGGAGGCTGATGTACTCTTTGCCTTGAAGCGGATGGTATATTCAACGTCCTTCTGCAAAGGCTCATCGAAAGTATAGGCCATCTGAGCTTCCCAGAAGTTACCGTCGCCCTTGTTGGCAATGACCATTGCAGCTGAGCCGTCTTCACCGGCTCCTTCTACAACGCCGCCACTTTGCTTGTTAGAGCCCCAAGAGCCCCAGCCTCCGCTTGTTCCGCCATTGAAGTTGCTGGCATCACCCGGGAGAATGTTTGCAATGTCGCCATCGGTCTTGATGACCATTGTCGGGGCAATAAGCGACTTAAGGTAGGTCTGTGACTGCTGCTGGTACCATATAAAGTTATGACCATAGAGTTTAACGTCTGATGGCATGTTTTCCAGCATCTGGTCGACAGTCGTCCATGTCATAGTACCGCTGTTGCCAACGATAGCGTCCATCTTAAGGGCATTGCCCGGAGTGAACATCTGGAAGTTCTCATCGGCAAGGTTCTTATAGGCAGTGCCTGTAGAAGCCGACTCATTGTACATTGCTGCACTGAATCCGAGACCAACAACCATATTCGGCGTGTACTGCGCTGCGTAAGTCTTTATCGGCTCATAGTTGGCGAGCACCTCCTTGACGGCGAGCGGAATCTCGGCAGTGGTGACTTCGCCTTCACCGGCAGGACGTCCCCACTCCATTATCTGGTCGTCGCAACTGGTCAGTAGCATTGCTGATGCCATGACCGGTATGATGATTTTATTTATTTTCATTGTTTCAAGTCTTTGAGTTAAGAGTAATCAGGTTTTACCTTTTTACTTTTCTACCTTTTTACTTTTAGAAGTCTGACACTGTAACGCTTGTGCAAGGCACGATGCGGAAGTTGTCAATATAAACCTTAGTTGTGAACGGGCTTGCCGGATAGGTTAAATCGTCGGAGAACTCGAGGTCGGAGTTGACAAGCAGGAACACGAAGTTACGGTAGCTTCCACTGTTGCGGTCGGTGACTACATTGTCGAATGTGTAAGAAGCCTTATCATTGGTGTAGCGCCCGAACTTCGACAGAGGAACAGTGATAGTCTGCCAGCGGTTGCCCGTTGTGAAGCTAGACTGTGCACCGGTCTCGGTGTCCATCCATGGAACCCAGACGAAAGCCTGTGTCATGTAGTCCTTATTATACTGTGTTCCACCTGATCCGAAGCCATAGTTTGACAGGTTGTTCTGCAAAGAGATTTCCAACTGACCGGTACCGGTCCATGCGTCAGGAACATATACATCGAACTGCAATGCTACTGAATCGACTGGTGTTGAGCCAGGAATAAAACTTTCCATACGTGTCCAATCGTCGTTGGCATAGTCATTACCAGTTGTTGCCCAGATACTTGCGTTAGCGCCAGCCTTAATTCCACCGGCATCAAGTACACTCTGAGGAACAAGCTCAACGACTTTTCCACGTCCTGAACCAAGCGGGTCGTCAACAAGGTCGTCATACTTATAGGTTGCACTCCAGCCACCAAGGTCGGCAGAGTTCTCGAAGTCAATGACGGTGCAGTTCTTATTGTTGAAGTAAGCCGGGGTAACTGCGGTACCGTTAGCTCCCTCACTTGTGATGGAACCACTCCCGGTAACACCCGACGGCATGGTGAATGAATACCACTTTCCGTCTTCATCACTGGTTATTCCGTCAGTAACCTCTACACCACCAGGCAGAGTCAGATGGGTCGTCTCCTGCAAGTTAGAGCCATAAACAATGACTTTCTCACCTGGTTCCGGAAGCGTATTGTCGACGCTAGAGATTGTCGGAGCCGATGCACGGATAGTGAACTTATAAGTGTAAGTGGCGTTATCCTTAACCAAAGTGATGGTATTGCGGACGGTTGAGTCAGCCTTATCGACCGGCGTTTTGGTATTAAGTGTCACCCAAACGTTATTGTCGGTCATGAGCGCATTATTAAAATAGGTATCATAACCGTTGATATAGATATGGCGCAAGCCTGTGAATCCGGAGCCTTCCAGGCGAATCATCTGTCCGAGGCGGGCGAAACTTACTTCACGGTCGGTAACGGAGTCTTTGGCAGCAGCATTCTCCAGATAGACCTTATTGATAACCATCTGCGCTGAGCCGGCATCATCGTCATCGCTGCATGAGGCGAAGAACGGCGTCAGAGCAAGCAGCCCAAGCGGAAGGAGTCCATAGAGCAATGCTTTGGTCTTATTGAATATTGTTTTCATAATTTAGTTCTTTAAAGTTATTATTACTGGAAGAGCGACTGCTCGTCTATCTCACGCTCGCCGAACTCGTAAGGAACGGTCTGAACGTTGCCATTGGTATCCGGCTTAAGCAGCGGGTCTTTAGTCTGGTCGGCATCAGCCATCGGGAGAACAAGGTCGGCTGCTGTCGCTACATCGACATCAGGTCCAGGAGCAACATAGTTGTCGCTGAGCTTATAAGTCTTGGTCTCGTTATCGAAGTAAGAAGCGTTACGGTTCTGATTGTTCAGATAGTTAACGACTTCCTGCTGGTGAGAATAGCTGCGACGGAGCAACTGGAACCAATAAAGTCCTTCGAATGCGAACTCCATACGGAACTCATGGCGCAGGTCTTCGTAAGTCACGACATTCTTTGTCGGCACCTTGGCACGCTGACGGATGAGATTGAAGTAACGGAGAGCGGTAGGGTCATTAGTCTGGTCGGAATTGCCCATTGTAGCATCAACGTAGTTGAGGTAGACCTCAGCAAGGCGGAGCATATAGGTATTGATGCCTGAGTTGTTAGGCTCAGAGAATCCATTGACCTTCTTGGTACCGATGACATACTTCTTGATGTTGGCTCCCTGATTGCCAGGATTCTCGGTTACACCATATACATACGGGTCTGACGGGTCAGCACTGAGCTCCGGATAAGACTCTCCGTATGAAGCAACGCTGTTATGCCGGCGAACCTTATCGTCTATAACCGTTCCGAGAGTATTGTCCTCATAGTTAGAGAACTCCTCAAAGAGGTCGTAAGAGCAGTATGTCGCACCACCCCAAGCATTCTGGTCAGCAACCATTGTCGACCAAGCAAGGAATCGAGACATGCTCTGTCCGGCACCACCGACGCCTGTTCCAGGCATGAACTGCAACTGGAACAACGACTCCGAGTTGTTATTTATAGTATTATAGTTGAACAAAGCAGCATAATCGTCCAGCAGTTTTGCACCACTTTCATTGATAACCTTGGCAGCAGCTTTCTTTGCAAGATCCAGGTAATAAGGATTACGCTGACCACTGTTGAAGTTAGTCTGAACGTTAGAGCCATTGTACTGGCCTTCCGTTGTCAGTCCTGCCATAGTCAGATAAACACGTGACAACATTCCGTAAGCTGAGTACTTGGTTACCCGTCCTGCACCAGTCTGTGATGCCGGAAGATACTTTGCGGCATACTCAAGGTCACGGATAGCATACTCAATGACATCAGTTCGTGGGTTAGCCGGGATGACATAGTTATTGACATGCTGTGTCGGATTCTCATAGATAACGCCACATCCCCACAGAGAGCCAATATACCAATAGGCAACTCCACGCATGAAACGAGCCTCAGCAGTGCACTGCTCTTTGGCTGTCTGACTTACGTTGGACGACGACTTTGTCTGAATATTGATAACCGCATTATCACTCTGGTCGACAACACTATAGAGCGCAGCCCATGCTTCCGACAAGCCCTGTGACAAAGAAGTCTCAGTGAAGTTGGTGTATGGATAGATATAGTTGGAATACTGCGCTGTAATGTTGTTCGCACGACCGTCACCCATGCCATAGTAGAACTTATCGTTGAAGTCAAACCATACATAGCTATACAGCGGCCAGATGTTCTTCTCTACAGCTTCGTCACTGTCGAAGAAAGCATCCTGCGACAACTGGTGTGAGTTCGTCTGATCGAGGAAGTCATCAGAGCAAGAACTAAATGTCAGCCCCGCAACGACCATCGCACCTATATATAATAATTTTGTTTTCATAACTGTAATGTTGATTTAGAAGGAGACATTGATACCGAATGTGTAGATACGAGGTGAAGGATAACGGTTGTAGTCAATACCGTTCTTCAAAGCATCGCCATAGAGTGAGCCGACTTCAGGATCATAACCGTCATACTTTGTGATGGTGAAGAGATTCTGAATATTCATGTAGAGCTTCACGTTAGAGAGATAGAGATGCTCAATCCACTTCTTCGGGAAGGTGTAACTCAACGAAACATTCTGCAAACGGATGTAAGAGCCATCCTCTACGAATGCATCGCTCACACGGTTGTTACCGTTGGAGTAGCTCTCGGTGTACAGACGCGGCATTGTTGTTGATGAAGCGTTTGTAACCCAGTAGTTACGATAGTCGTCCGGACCATTCGGGTCAATCTTCTCAACACGAGCGTAGTTGAGAACTGATGTAAGAAGGTTGCTTGTAGAACCGGTAATCTCCAGCTGGCGGCGGTTGTAGTTGAGAACCTTGTTGCCATAAGAGCCAGTGAACTGGAAGCTGAAGTCCCATCCCTTCCAAGAGAGCGTATTACCGAAACCGAATGTGAACTTAGGCTCCGGATTGCCAATGAACGTCTGGTCGTTATTGTCGATGACGCCATCGCCTTTGAGGTCGGCGAAGCGATAGTCACCAAGCCATGAACCACTCTTACCAATTGAGCAACCGGTAGGCAGTGCGACTTGCTTGACATTGCCCTGTGCATCCTTATAGTAGAAATCCTCCGGCTTGTCGAAGCGCCCGATAACCTTGTAGCCCCAGAACTGAGCCATAGGCTGTCCGACAACGGTGTTAGTGACTGTTGCAGTCTCAGAACCCACCTGGAAAGTCTGCGGCAGGGTACCTGTCTCAGTATCAAGAGAGAGAACCTTGTTGCGGTTGAGCGAGAACACGAAGTTGCTGCTCCACTGGAAGTTCTTCTTGTTGATGTTTATAGAGTTGATAGTGAATTCAATACCAGTGTTGCGCAGGCTACCTACGTTACCCCAAGGATTGGCTGCAGTACCATAGTTTGAGCCACCGCCAGAGCCAAGGAATGCAGGAAGATCGAGCTCCATAAGCAGGTCGTTGGTCTTTTTGTAGTACCAATCGAATACAATGTCGATGCGGTTGTTGAGGACGCTGAGGTCGAATCCCAAGTTCCAAGACTTTGTTGTCTCCCACTTAAGGTCAGGGTTAGCATTGTTTCCGTTGAGCACACCGACACCCCAAGGAGTGTTGTAAGTAGTCAACAGAGCCATGTAAGCCCACTGGCGTACATTCTGGTTACCAGTTTCACCCCAACCGGCACGGAGTTTCAAGTTGTTGATCCACTTGACATTCTGCATGAATTTCTCACCACTTACACGCCAAGCCAACGCAGCTGATGGGAACCAGCCCCAGCGATGACCGTCAGCGAACATGCTGGAACCATCACGACGCAGAGTGAATGTAGCCATATAGCGGTCGTCATAGCTATAGAAAGCACGTCCGAAGTAAGAGAAAATAGAGCTGTTGTCCTGATAACCGACAGGAGAAGAGCTGTCGTTGCTACCAGCCGACGGGTCAGTAGCCGAGTTAGACGGGAATCCGTTGGCACTCGTTACCTGAGTCTCATAGTGGTTGTGGCTCATTTCCTGACCGAGCATAGCATTGATAGAGTGCTTGCCAAAGGTGTTGGCATAAGTAAGGATATTACGCCATGACCAGTACTTAGAGTTCGTTGAAGTCCACTGAGAAGTACGGCTGTCACTTGTCTTAACTCCAAACTTATAGTCAGGCATGTAATAATAGTACTTATTATTATTGTAATCGGCAGAAAGCTCAGTCCTGTAAGTGAGTCCCTTGAAGATAGTAGCCTCAAGGTAAGTGTTCACACGGAAGTTGAACTTCTTGTTGTAGTTGCGTGTAATCTGTGCAAGAGCTACAGGGTTATCAGGCATCCACTGGTCGTCAGGACCGTCGAAAGAGCCATCGGCAGAGCGTACAGCCACTGAAGGCTGAGAGCGCAGAGCCGTAAGGATAATGCTGTAACTATTGGCAAGAGTCTGCTGTTTGCTGTCAGCGAGAGAGAAGCTGAAACCACCCTTGAGCCACTTCTTAATCTGTGCGTCAGTATTTCCACGTAGAGTCTGACGGCGGAAGCTCGAGCCAATAACGATACCATCCTGGTCGAGATAGCCAGCGCTGAGAGCGTAAGTAATCTTCTCGCTACCACCGGTAACCGACAAGTTATGGCTTGTCATGAGCGCATGGCGGAACAGTTCGTCCTGCCAGTCAGTACCTTCACCCAGAAGATCAGGGCGTACGAATGAGTTAGTAGCCGACTTGATCTGTGCGTCAGCGATGTCATTGTAGTGCTGGGCATACTGCTTAAGGTTCAAAACATCGAGCGACTTCGGCATTGTCTGCCAGCCGACATATCCGTCATAAGTAACCGTTGCGTCGCCAGCCTTACCACGCTTGGTGGTAATCATGATAACACCGTTAGACGCACGGGAACCATAGATAGCGGTAGCCGATGCATCCTTAAGAATATCCATACTGACAATATCGCTCGGGTTGATTTCCGACAGAGGGTTGGAGTCACCATTATCGCCTGACGATGAATCAATGATTACACCATCGATAACGAATATAGGCTGTGAAGTGGCATTAAGAGAGTTAGTACCACGAATGCGGATGGTCGACGAACCACCCGGCGTACCGGTGTTAGCCTGAACCTGAACACCGGCTGCACGACCCTGGAGAACCTGGTCGATACTTGTCGAAACCGACTTTGAGATAGCCTCATCGCCTACGGAAGTAACGGCACCGGTAAGGTCGGAGCGTTTCATTGTTCCGTAACCGACGACCACGACTTCCTCAAGAGCCTTCGGGTCTTCCTTCATCGTGAGGTTAAACTGGTTCTTGTTTCCTACAGTAAACTGCTGGTCAAGATAGCCAACGTATGAAAGCTTGATGACCGATGATGACTTCGCGTTCTGGACAGTGAAGTTACCATCAAGATCAGTGACTGCCACTGGCTTTCCGTCCAGCGAGACAGTTATACCTATCATCGGGTCACCGCTAGCATCCTTAACATTACCTGTCACCGTCTTTTGCGCATAAGCAACAAAACAGAACAGGCTCAAAAACAGAGCAAAGGCTGCTCTTTTGATCTGAAGATACATAAACGATAGTTTTTAGTTATTTAAAATTAATGTTTAATTACATCGCACAGCGCATGAAGGTGGACACTATATAAATAATGTAGAACCTCATGCTGCATCCTTCTTCTCGAAAGGACACCATTAAATTACATTTCTAATATGCTCCATAATTTAGTCTTTAGTTCGTTAAATGGTTTTAAGTTAATTGATTTTACAATTCGTTTGCAAATATATTACTTTTTCTTCAAAGTACCCATTAGAATTTGTTTCATTAAAATTACAGAACGTTTCATTTTGTATCAAGCACCCATAACAGCCTAATACTGATAGAGTTTAACATGCAATATCTTATAATCTCCCACAGATATACGGGCATGGCGACCCTGATGATCCTGATCGCCATTCTCACGGCGGACATACTTCATTTCGCCATTGGCATTAATATTTATCTCATCGACAAATCCAATGCCCAGTCTATTGCCTTTAAAACCGGAACGGGTATCGGAAGAGGAAGCGTTCTTCTGCCCGGCAATGGCAAATCCATCCTCACCGGTTTTCACGTTTTCAGCCTGTTCCTTCTCCGTCTTAGTCTGGAAGACGACCACTACCCCACTCCCGGCGATGATATAATCATTGGGAGCCAGACGAAGGATATAAGCACCACCTTCCTGCCACGTCTGACCGTTTGTAGCACGTGGATCCCACGGCAAAGTGAAATTATGGCGGCAGGTGAGTACTGTATTGCCATCCTCAATGACCCGCTCCTTGTCTTCCTGCGAGAAGAGGACGCCCCAAGACTTCATTTCCTTGCCCTGGGCTTCGTGATGCTTGCCATTAGAATTGCCATTCAGAAGCAAATTGGAAAGTTGCCGCATAAGCCCGTAAGCTGCGCTAACACAGCCTGTCTGTGAAGCCGGAGCCTCATCAATGGCAAACGGTCCGAAGCCGATGGCATGATGCTCACCGAAAGTATAGAGTGCACGGACGCCGGAATTCTCACAGCAACGTGACTCAGGAATGAACAGGACATTGTCTTTCGTGGCATACTTAGCCGCCCAGCTCTTGAAACCGGTGTCATAAATATCTGGCGCGCAAAGGTCGATATGCGGCGCGACTTTCTTCCAAACGGGGAAGAGATGAGCCAGCGGACCAGCCGACGGATACTCTCCCGGCTTGCGTCCACGGCTGTTCATTGCAGCATTGACATAGAAAGGAATATCCAGAATCTTCTTACCTGCAACAGCAAGCTGTTCTACATACTTGGCGTAATAGTATGCCTGGAAAGCCTCATCCTCAGCAAGTACGTCACCGGAAGGTATATTCAGAGAGCCGACAACCTTTCTCCATTCGCCTGACTTATAGGCTTTCTCAGCCAAAGGAGAATGGTCACGGGCGCTTTCTAGCATTCCTATCTCATTCTCCACCTGTATCATAACGACCGTATGCTCGTCGCCGTCGACCTCAGCAATATGCCGGAGCAGAGCGGTGAAGACTTTCTTGTCGGCATTGAGGATATTCTCCGAGAAAGCGCTGGCTATCTCCAGCGGTTTACCCGCTGTTGTCATAGCCCTTGGGAAACGCTTCGTGTCAGCCTTGAACCACAACGGAGCATAGCAGCTCATGGAGTTCTTCCACGCGCCGAACCACAGGAACACGATTTTCAGATTGTTCTGCCCAGCCACATTGATGGTCTCATCGATAAGCGAGAAGTCATACTTGCCCTCCTCGGGCTCAGTCAAATCCCACTGGGCGGGCACAAGAACGGTGTTCAGTCCCAATCGGCTCATCCGTGGCAGCACACTGTCGATGTCGGATTTGCATGTTGCCGCCGAGTTGCTGAGTTCCCCGGCAAGCATCAGCATTTGCCTGCCATTGACCGAAAGACACCTCTGAGGTCCGTTTCCGGTTATTCGCACTTGAGCCGACGATGGCAATGCCAGACTCAGAAGACAGAAGAACAATGCTAAGGCGGAAGCCCGTTTCAAGGTAGAAGTCATACAGATATTGTTTTTAGATATAGATTTCAGTATTGTTTTATGGGTTATCTATTATGGTCTCCGGTGGCAATCTGCACACCGGTCTCGATTCTCTCAGGCGGTATTTCCTTATGGTTGATACTCTGGAAATACTGCAAGCAGGTGTCTTTCCACTCGGTTGCATTGCCCAACTGATCCATCAGGAGCCTCTCGACCAGTTCCCATCGGTCCTCGTCGTTATTGTCGGTAAAGAGCGAATGCATCAGTTTCCACGAGAAGAGATAGGTCTCGACAAGCTTAGTTCCACGCTGGTAATAGCGGCAGAGATTCTCCCACAACGTGCGTCCGTCCTTCATCTTGTAGTCCCATGGTAAATGGTGGAACCAAAGGAGATACCTGTCAGGACATGTTTCCACATTATTATATATAGAGCGGTACGGCTCACGATACTGGCTGACGGCATCCGTTCCCTTGGAGCTACGGTCGAAACCAATGCCGAGAGAGTCAGCCTTATGGTAGTAAACGGGGCACCACTCTATAGGATAGTCAGCCCTGAAGCCGTCCGGTTCGGGACCGTAATGATGGTCGAACTTGAAGATATGGTGCAGACCGAGCGGCATCATGTAGTCGACACAAGCCTCACGCGATTTCTCCATAATGCCCGTCATCGAATCGAGGAAATACCGGTTGGAACTCTCATCGAATGTCATTCTGAGCCATTCCTGCGCTATCGACCGTGAGCTAAGCCCCGGATTCCATGCCAGCCGACCGAAAGCATACCAGTTAGCCTGAGAGAACGGGTGAGCCGTCCAGTTCTGGTCGTTGCCTACATTGCTCACTCCGGCAACGCCTTTCAGTGTCGACGGACTGACGAACGAGAAGAATTCCTTCCACATCGGACCAAGGTAGACGAGGTGCTTAGCCTGTCCGGTATACTCCTGGGTGACCTGAAACTCAACCCATTGGGTTGTGTTCTTCATATTGTCGAATATCGGAGCGTATGGCTCACGCGGCTGGAAGTCGAGCGGTCCGTTCTTGCTTTGCAGCACAACGTTGTCGCGGAACTGTCCGTCGAGGTCCTTAAACTCCGACACTGCCTGCATAACGCGGTCCTCACCTTTATGCTTTGAGCCATAGACGAAGCTGCGCCACATCACTATTCCACCGTAAGGCTTCAGTGCGTCTGCCAGCATGTTGGCTCCGTCGGCATGCGTCCTGCCATAGTCGAACGGTCCCGGCTGACCCTCGGAATTAGCTTTCACGAGGAAACCTCCGAAGTCGGGAATGAGCCCGTAAATCTCTTTTGCCTTGTCTCTCCACCACTTTATGACCGTGGAATCAAGCGGATCGGCTGTCGTCGTGGCACCAAGTGCCTTCGGCGAGCCGAAGTTTACGGCGAGATAGGTCCTCACTCCATACGGGCGGAGTATGTCGGCAATAGCCTTGACGGTGTCGAGATAGGCGGCGGTAAGCACTTTCGGATTGGCATTGACATTGTTGAGCACAGCACCGTTGATGCCCACAGAGGCGTTGGCACGTGCGTATTCCTCTATCCGCTTTGCCCAGTCGTCATACTCTAGAGAGGTCGACCAGAATATGCTTTTGCCCGCATAACCACGCTCTATCGACCCGTCGAGATTGTCCCAATGGTCGAGTACACGATACCTGAAAGCTGGAGCCGACTCGACATCGTGCAGTTTTCCGGTTTTCTTTTGTCTCATCAGTTCGTAGGAGGCATATAGAAGTCCCGTGTCACTGCCTCCACGAATAATCTTTCCCTTGATGGAATACCCTTCCTCAGGCAGGCTCTCGTCGATGGCATAATCGAAAGAGTCGGCTTGCCAATACATCCGAAGCTGCTCAGGGTCCCAATTCATGAAGTCGCCCAGCCACAGCGTATGCCCGTCGTCGGCGTAAGCTGAAAAGGCTGAAACTGCCAGAGCCAGAGTTAAAAGGATTCGTCTCATAGTTGGTAAGAAATTAGTTGTTTTCTAAAAGATACCGTTTTACGTTGTAAAAGATACCGTTTTAGCTCGTAAAAGATGCCCTTTTACGTTGTAATTGAGTATCTTTTACAAACCGTTTAACCATTAATTGTGTGTTGAGTTGTCGTTATTTACTTTTTATTTTGCTATTGTTCACTGTTTCAAGTGGTTACGCTCACTGTATTCCGTTGGTGTCATTCCATAGTGTTTCTTGAACACCGTCGAGAAGTGAGTTTGGTTATTGAAGCCCACGGCGAACGCTACCTGAGTGATGTTAATGTTGCCTTCGGCTATGAGCCGTGCCGCCTGCTCGAGGCGCAGGTTGCGGATGAACTCACCGGCGGATATTCCCGTCATCTCCTTCATCTTCCTATGGAGTTGCGCCCGGCTTATTCCGACCTCCCGGGTCAGTGCCTCGACGTTGAACTCCGGTTCGGAGATGTGCTGGTTGATGACCTTCATGATTCTCTCCATGAGCACGTCGTTGTTGCCACGGACGGTGACTTCAGCCACCCGGTTCTTCTGTTCCTGTGCTCCGGAGAACTTGCCACGGAGTCGGCGGACATTACCAACGAGGTTGTCAATAAGGGCATGGAGCTCGTCCATATTGAACGGCTTGGCAAGGAATGCGTCAGCGCCCCGCTTCAGTCCGTCGAGCTTGTCCTGTACGTCGGCTTTCGAAGTGAGCAGGATAACGGGTATATCGCTGATGTTAGAGTTAGACTTTATTTTCTTCAGGAGCGTTATTCCGTCCATTTCCGGCATCTTGACGTCGGATATAACAAGGTCGTAGGTATCGGTAAGGAGCTTCTTCAGGGCATCACGACCATTAGGACTATAGTCGAAACGATACCAGTTCGACAGCTCATTGTTTATGTAGACAGCTATCTCACGGTCGTCGTCGGCAATGAGGATGCGGTAGTTCTTGCTGGCTGACGGCTTTGATTTGACGACATCAGCCTGTGTTTCTTCCTCTGTTACAATCTCATGTGGCTTCAAATGGGCGTTGCCGAGAGGAATTGTAACAGTGAAGTCAGCACCATGTCCAACATCAGTGCGGTTCTCAGCGGTAATCGTTCCGCCATGCATCAGCACGATGTTGCGGCAGAGGTTGAGCCCTATTCCCGTGCCTTCGATATGGACATCCGGTGCGTTCTTGCCACGATAGAAGCGTTCGAAGATGTGGGCGATGTTCTCAGTACGGATTCCGACTCCCGTATCGAGCACGTCGAGGCGCATGCTGTTGCCGTCCTTTGCGACAGTAACCGTGACCGTTCCGCCATCCAAGGTGTATTTTATTGCATTCGAAAGGAGATTGGAGACGACCTTGTCGAAGTTTATCCGGTCAATCCAGACGTTGAGCTTGCCAACCTTCGGACTGTATTCCAACTGTATGTTACGGTCTTCGGCAGCCGGACGATAGAGCTTGCAGATTGCCTCGACGAACTTAACGATGTCGGTTTCCCGGCAGTGCAGGCTCATCTGGTTCTTGTCTATCTTACGTTCGTCAAGTATCTGATTGACTAGGACAAGCAGCCGGTTGGCGTTGTGGTCGATGGTTCTGATGTACTCCTGGCTTTCGGTATCGTCCTTAAGATGTGCCTTGAGCTTTTTCAGCGGACCTACGATGAGGGTCAGCGGCGACTTTATGTCATGGGTCGCGTCGATAAGGAACCGCATCTTCGACTCCTCTAGCTCTGCCTGCTTGCGGCGGTTGTAGAAGTGGAAGAGCATCCATCCCATCCCGGCAAGGAGCAAGATGTAGATGATTATAGCCAAAGGCGACAGATACCAAGGCTCACGGACACGGACGGTTATCGTCTTCGTCTTGTCCGACCATGTACCATTATTGTACGCGCGTACATCTATTATATACTTGCCCGGCTCCAGCTTAAGGAAAGGAATGCTGTTGACGCCCTCGCCGGTGCTGGTCCATTCGCCACCGTTGATGCGGTACTGGAAGCCTATGTTGTCGGTGTTCTTGTAGTTCAGAAGCGAGAACTCGAGCGTGAAGGAGTTCTGCGAGTAAGGCAGTGAGTAATCATCGGTCAGACAGTTGATGGACTTACCGTCGACGATAAAGTTCGTCAGGGTTACTTCGCCCAGGTTCATGCGGCTGTTGCGGACGTCATCGGGGAAGAAACTCGTTATCCCGTCGCCCGTGCCGAAGGCTATCCTGTCGACCGATGTGTGGAGAACGGCGCCCTGGGCGTACTCGCTCGACATCAGTCCGTTGCCGCTGATATGCCCTATGAACCGCTTCTTTGCGTGGTCGTACTGCCATATTCCGCTGGTCGTGCTGACCCAAATATCATCGGAATTGTCGATGGCTATACCGCAAATCTGCTTTCCACGGAGCACCTCGGAGTGCGGGAACGGTACTGCCGTGCCCTTCTTGCGGTCGAAGTAGTAGAGTCCGTTGTCGGTTCCCATCAGTACATAGCCGCTCTCATTAACGCAGATGTAGTTTACCTGTACATTATATAATAGGTATTTCCACTTGAACGGGTCGAAAGTACCGGTCTTGGTGTTCATGCAACAGACTCCGTTCGACGTGCCAATCCACAGTAATCCGTCGGGCTCGTAAGCCATAGAGCGAATCCAGTCGTTGCAAAGATTGCCGCGAGGCGACTTCTGACTCATAGTGTACTGGCGCACTTCGCCGGTGGCTGCGTTATAGGTGTAAAGTCCTTTGCTATATACTGATACGAAGATTGTGCCCTTACCGTCATCAGCCAAGCAGTAGGTTCCGTCGCCTTCATAGCTAAGCTTTTGCTGAGAAGCTCCCGTCAACGGGTCGTAGCTGTACAAGCCATTGCCTGTTCCAACCCAGTAATGACCCTGATGATCCATGTAGATGATGCTTGTTCCGGCAGGCGACGATGGATGGGCGATGATTTTTCCGTTGCTGTCGAACTGGAAGACACCGCTATTCTGGACAGTACACCATGTTGTTCCGTCATTGCCGGGAGCTAGGGACGACACGCAACTGCCGATGGAATAGTCCTGACTGGAGAAAGACCAACTGCTGAACGCGTTCTTCTCGTCGTTTATCAGGTACAAGCCCTTGCGGTAACAGCCAAGCCAGAGGTTGTGGTCTTTGTCCTCGACGATGCTCTTGACGTAGGTTGCCGACAGGTTGAAACGGTCGGAATTGGGCTGGCTGTATGCCGTGAAGGTGCGTGAATCCTTGGGCGCAACGAGCAGTCCGCATTCCGAAGTACCGATATAGAGGTTTCCGTTATGGTCGAAGATGGCGGTATTTATCGTCACATGACCTTTATATGTGCCCAAGTCGTAGGATGAATTGGACACTCGGTCGGTGGAATAATCGTAATTGAGCAAGCCGTTCATGCAGACAATGAGCAGATGGCGGTTGTCGGTCTGGAAGAAGGCAACCGGCGCCCCGACAGGCGAAGTGTAGTCAGTAATCTGCATCCTGCCGTTAACGCTATGGTAGCGGGTGAACACATTAAGGTGGCTGCTCTGCCAAAGGTCACCGCGGCGGTCCTCGAATATGTGCGTGAAGAACTGGTCGGAGTCACGGCGGGAGTACTGTTTCTCATAGACGAACTTGTCGGTGCCGTTCTTGACGGAGTAAAGTCCGAAGCCAGCAGAGCCTGCCAGCACGTCGCCGTTCCGGCTTTCGATGAGCGAATAGATACGCATGCGGCGTCCGCCGGGGGCTTGATAGCGCACGAAATCATTATTCTCATAGTCGTAGCGCATAAGTCCCTTGGCACTTCCTATCCACAGACGCCCCTGACGGTCGACCAGAAAATCGGTTATCGTGTTGTCGGTTATCGACGTACTGTCGTCGTTGTCATGAAGATAAGTGGTGAAATGGTAACCGTCGAATTTGTTGAGACCATATTCGGTACCAACCCAAATGTAGCCGTAACGGTCCTGGACTACACAGTTAATAAGTGAACTTGAAAGCTTTCCCGACGTGAAAAGATGGCCGCCACCGGCATAGGCTAACAGTACAAATGCTGCTAGCGATAGTAGAATGTAGATGGGTTTCACGCGGTTCATAATGGTTACATCGACAAAATTACAGTATTTTTTATAAACTTCAAAATTAAAAGGTGATAAAACAAATTGAAATGATAAAGATTTTAATGAGTGAAACAAATTGAAACGAGTATGCAACGAAAGAAGTTCATTGGTAAGCCTTAATTTGCTATCTTTGCAATCAACTAAAGACTTAAGCACTGATGAGAACAATTACTCTTTGTATAGGCTTACTGATGGCACTGGCTTCGTACGGTCAGAGTGCCGTGAACAGCGTGTGGTCGACGACTTGGGGCACATCGCCGGAGTTCACTGGACAGAACGATATGCCGAAGGCTACGCTCGCAGGGAAGACTATCCGACAAATAATCCGCCCGTCGTTTGGCGGTGATACAATCAGAATGAGATTATCAAATTTCCACAGCGACGAGCCGGTGGAGATTGAATCAATATATGTTGCATGGTCGACCGACACGACAGTGAGGGACAACAAGACCGGAGACATTATATCACGGAACGGAAGCACGCCGTGGATTAACAGCAAGACAGCAAAGTACCTTACCTTTAACGGCAGCTGCTCGGTGACAATCGGGGCACGGAATAATGTCACATCTGATGTGTTGCCGTTTGAAGTACGGCCTTGCCGGAATCTTGCCATAACGATAACGTACGGCGAGAAGGTGCCCGAGCATGCGACATCTCATCGTGGCTCACGCACTACATCTTATATTGCTGATGGCTCTGTCGGGCCTGACGACTCACTGATTGTTGCCGAGAGGGTCGACCATTGGTACAATATCCTGTCATTGGACATAAAGGGCAAGACTCCTGTCGTGGCTGTATTGGGCAACAGTATAACCGACGGAAGGGGCACGACGACCAACGCACAGAACCGATGGACTGACCAAATGGCTACAAGCCTGCAGTCATTCGACAAAGAAGATGGTGCTTGCAAGAGTGGATGTAAGTCCGGTGGCAACAAGGAAAAGGCTTGCAAAGGCGGCTGTTGCCACAAAATGGAAAGCAAGAACGGCTTCGGAGTGATAAACCTTGGCATCGGGGGCAATTGCGTTATCGACGGGGGAATAAGCCAGCCGCTATTGCAAAGATACAAGGATGAGCTGAGCTTCCATTCGGGAATAACCCACCTTATTATATATGAGGGCACAAACGACATCGGGACGAGCCAGCTTGCTGCCGACTCTCTTGCCGAACGGCTTATCAAAGCATACAAGGAGATTATCAACTATGGTCATTCGAAGGGCATGAAGGTCTATATGGCAACCATCACTCCTACAAAAGGCAATGGCTGGTATTCGACGGAGCACGACAAAGCAAGGCAACTTGTAAACAACTGGATACGCCAAGGCAATGGCTTTGAGGGTGTTATCGACTTCGACGAGTTGGTTCGTGACCCACAAGACGAGGCTAAGCTGAAAGCAGAATACTCGGAGGACTGGCTTCATCTGAATCCAAAGGGCTATGAGGTTATGGGCAAGTATGCTGCCGGAATCATAAACAAGACAACAAACAAGTAGAACTATAATAATCCGCCTCACCTGTCTTTGGCAATAAGACATCCTCCCATTTGAAGAGGCTTAGTGGGGAATACAACTATTAGAATATGACTACAACTAACGAACAACGTGGTTTCTACCATCTGAACTGGGTGCAACGCATAGGCTTCGGCTCGGGCGACTTGGCACAAAACCTTATCTATCAGACCATCGGCATGTATCTGCTGCTGTTCTATACGAATGTCTTTGGCATCGATCCGAAGGCGGCAGCGTTCATGTTCCTTATTGTCCGACTCGTCGATGTACTGTGGGATCCGCTCGTCGGAACATTCGTCGACAAGCATGAGCCACGGTGGGGAAAGTACCGCTCATACCTTATCCTGGGTGGAATACCGCTGTCCGGATTTGCCATTCTGTGCTTTTGGGACGGTTTCTCAGGCTCGCTGTTGTATGCCTACATTACCTACGTCGGCATGTCGATGTGCTACACGCTGGTCAATGTGCCATACGGAGCATTGAATTCCAGCCTCACCCGTGACACCAACGAGATAACGATTCTCACCTCCGTCCGTATGTTCATGGCAAACTGCGGTGGTCTTGCCGTTTCACTTGGCATTCCAATACTTGTTGCCGCACTGTCGCCCGACGGAAAGATGAACACCAGTCAGGATGCCAACGCTTGGTTTATAACCATGACAATATATGCCGTTGCAGGACTGTTGCTGCTCGTCTTCTGCTTCTCGCAGACCAAGGAGCGTGTCGTTATGGACAAGAAGGAAACGGCAAACGTCAAGGTCAGCGACCTGTGGGAGGAGTTTGTGCGCAACCGTCCACTGCGAGTGCTCGCATTCTTCTTCATCACGGCGTTTGCAATGATGGCTGTCGGCAACTCTGCCGGAAGCTATTACATGATATATAATGTACACGGAACATCAACCGACATGGCTATTTTCATGGGACTTGGCTCACTGCCTTCATTCATTTTCATGCCAATGGTTCCGGCGATAAAGCGTGCCATAGGCAAGAAGCAGATGTTCTACGTTTTCCTGACGATAGCGATTGCCGGTATGGCTATGCTCTACATTATTTCCGTTATCCCAGCCCTTCGCTCTCAGCTGTGGCTCGTCTATGTGGCTCAGTTCATAAAGTCGACCGGCGTTATCGTGGCAACGGGTTACATGTGGGCACTTGTCCCGGAGGTTATATCCTACGCCGAATACACCACCGGACGCCGAATCTCTGGCATTGTGAACGCCCTTACAGGTATATTCTACAAGGCAGGAATGGCTCTCGGAGGCGTTGTCCCGGGACTGGTACTCAGTTTCGTGGGCTTCGACAAGAACAATGCTGTTGAGCAGACTCCATTCGCACAACAGGGAATATTGTGGCTCGTGTGCGTCATTCCGGCTATCCTGCTCGTCCTGGCAATGTTCATTATATCGAAATATGAGCTTACCGACGAAGTTATCGATGATATAAACAAGAAAATAGAAGAAAGAGAAAACAAATAACCTATGAGAAAGTTAGTTATATTAGTTATCGCCTCCGTGCTGTTGTCGATACCGGCAATGGCACAAGAGGCAACCTTAAAGTCAGTCTTAGGCAAGGACTTCCTAGTTGGCTGTGCCATGAACGTCGACCAGATTGACGGCAAGGAGCCTAAAGCTGTTGACATCGTGAAGAAGAATTTCAACTCCATCGTTGCCGAGAACTGCATGAAACCTGAGAACATAGAGCCTGAAGAAGGCAAGTTCAACTGGACAGATGCCGACAAGTTCGTTAAGTTCGGCAATGACAACGGACTGAAAGTAATCGGTCATGTACTGATTTGGCATGACCAGACAGCGCCGTGGATGTTCAAGAACAAGTATGGCGAACTGCCTAACCGTGAGGAAATGATTAAGCGGATGCACGATTACATCTTCACCGTTGTAGGCAGATACAAAGGTAAGGTATACGGTTGGGACGTGACGAATGAGTGCGTCCTCGACGATGGAAGTTTCCGAAACAGTCCGTGGTACCGTGCCATAGGACCTGATTTTATCAAGCTGGCGTTCCAGTTTGCACATGAGGCTGACCCAGACGCCGAGCTCTATTACAACGACTACTCGATGAATAAGCCAGCCAAGATGAAGACTGTTGTAAAGCTGGTGAAGGACTTGAAAGCAGCCGGATGCCGCATCGACGCTGTCGGAATGCAAAGTCACAACGGTTATAACTACCCCGACCTAACCGAGTATGAGAACACTATGAAAGCACTGATTGCCGCCGGAGTGAAGATAAACATATCCGAGTTGGACATTAATATGCTGCCGAATCCAAAGAGTTTCAGCGGTGCCGACATCAATCAGAAGTATGCCAACGACCCGACTATGAACCCTTACGTCAAGGGACTGACCAAGGAAGCACAGCAGCTGTTCAACGAACGATACATGTCTTTCTTCAAACTGTACTACAAGTACCGCGACCATATCGACCGTGTATGCACATGGGGTGTGACCGACGGCAACAGCTGGCTGAACAACTGGCCGATAAAGGGACGTACAAACTATGGTCTTCTCTTCGACCGTAAGTACAAGGCAAAGCCGGTAGTAAAGGAGATTATCAAACTATGGGAGAATTAAATTCAATATTATGAAAGCGAGATATTTATTTCCACAAGACTATATGGCTGATCCGTCAGCCAATGTCTTCAATGGCAAGATTTATGTTTACCCGTCACACGACTGGGATTCCGGTGCTGCATTCGACGATGATGGCGGTCATTTCGAGATGAAGGACTATCATGTTCTTTCTATCGACGGCGACCCGATGACCGGTAAGGTAACCGACCACGGCGTTATCCTCGACCTGCCTGACATTCCTTGGGCTGGACGTCAGATGTGGGACAACGATGTAGTCGAGAAGAACGGAAAGTACTACCTTATCTTCTCGTGCAAGGACAAGAATGATGTGTTCCATCTCGGTGTAGCCGTTGCCGACCGTCCGGAAGGTCCTTTCAAGGCTCAGCCTGACCCTATCCGAGGCTCCTACTCTATCGACCCGTGTGTATTCAAGGATGATGACGGTGAGGCTTACGTATACTTCGGCGGTATCTGGGGTGGACAATTACAGTGGTACAAGGACAACAAAGCCCTGAAAAACGAGTACCTGCCAAGTGGCAAGGAAGATCCTATACCTAGCCGTGTAGCCCGTCTGACCGACGACTGCCTGCAGTTTGCCGAAGAGCCGAAGTCGGTTATAATCATCGACGAGAACGGCAAGAAGCTCACCGCCGACGACCCGCACCGTTTCTTTGAGGCTAGCTGGATGCACAAATACAACGGCAAGTACTACTTCAGCTACTCAACCGGTGACACTCACCTGCTATGCTATGCCGTTGGCGACAACCCTTACGGACCATTCACTTACAAAGGTGTAATCCTTGAGCCGGTCGTCGGATGGACTACCCACCATTCTATAATCGAATTCAAAGGCAAATGGTATCTCTTCCATCATGACTGTGTGCCGTCAAACGACGTGACATGGCTCAGAAGTCTTAAGGTCATGCCTCTGGAGTATGACGACAAAGGCAACATCATCACGATGAAGAGCGAATAATATTTCATGATTTGTTAATAATATATTATTCTCTTCGCTTAACAGAAAAAATTAAGTAACTTTGCAAAGCAAATCAGAATAACTATATTAAAGTACAATAAATTATGGACAAAAACACTTTGCTGCAATTGGAGTCTCTCCGCGAGTCTCTGCATACATCACTTGAGAAGCTGCGTAACATGCGTTTTGAGAACGGCGACCTTAAGGAGTTCTCTGCTCAAACCATCATCGACGAGATAAACATTCTGCGTGGCCGCTTTGACGAGATTGAGAAAGCTCTCAAGAAATAAGCAAGAAACAAAATATCCGCAATCATTCAAAGCAATGGTTGCGGATTTTTTATAAACATATAAAAGGTAATAAGAAAATGGATGCAATACAGATGTTATTGAACCGTCGGAGTTGCCGCTCTTACACAAAGGAGCAGATCTCTGACGAGGCACTGAAGATAATCATTGATTGTGGATTGGCTGCACCGAGCGCAATGAATGAACAGACCGTTAAGATTGTTGTTGTTCAGGAGCCCGAAAAGGTAAAGTTCCTTTCTGAGCTCAACGATAAAATATGGCAGAAGCACACCGACCCGTTCTATGGAGCACCGACTGTCTGCCTCATACTTGCCCCAAAGAATACAGAGGATGTCAAGGAGTCGCATAAGCTCAATCAGGTAAAGGATGGTTCACTTGTTATCGGCGCTATGCAGGATGCTGCCTACGCTCTCGGTGTCGGCTCATGCTGGATCAACCGTTGCAAGGAGATGTTGGAGTTGCCTGAGGGCAAGAAAGTTCTTGAAGAGCTTGGATTGCCTAACTACTTTGGCATTGGATGCGTAATCCTTGGTATGCCTGATAAGAAACTCGGCGAAAAGAAAATCAAGGAAGGTAGAGTTATTAGATACTAATAATATTAAAGTCCACACCTAATAAAAAATAAATCCCCACCTAACAAGAAAGGAAGTCCCCACCAAGCCTCTCCCAAGGGGAGGCTTGGTGGGGATTTTATTTCTACTGCCTTATCAGATTCCTGCCTGCATCAATTCTTAAGAAGATAAATAGCAGGATGGTAAAGCCCCAGAGGGACGAGCCTCCATAGCTGAAGAACGGTAGCGGGATACCTATAACAGGCGTAAGACCGAGAACCATTCCCACATTTATGAATACATGGAAGAGGAAGATGCTCGCCACACAATAGCCATAGACCCGCCCGAACTTAAACGGTTGTCGTTCCGCCAAGTACATCAAGCGTAATATCAACACCAGGAACAGTCCCAAGACAGCCGCCGAACCGAGGAAGCCTTCTTCCTCGCCGACGGTACAGAAGATGAAGTCGGTATCTTGTTCAGGCACGAACTTCAGCTTGGTCTGAGTTCCGTTGAGGAATCCTTTTCCGCCAAGACCACCCGAGCCAATTGCTATCTCACTCTGGTGGACATTGTAGCCTGCACCTGCCGGGTCGTCGTCAAGCCCAAGAAGGACATTGATTCTGACACGCTGGTGAGCCTCAAGGACATCGTTCAACACGAAGTCGGCTGAATAGAAGAACATTATACTGCCAACAGCAAACAGTCCGATATACAGGTAATTGATAAACCTTGTACTCAATCCCTCAAATATCAGATAGCCAATGAGTCCGGCACAGATTATAAGCTGAACCCAAACAATATCGAAAGGAATGACAAACTCAGAGAAAAGCAGGAAGACAAGGGTTATGCCATACGAATAAGCCAGTATCCGTTTTGTCATCCGTTTATCCTTCAAGTATGTCCATATCATGCCCGCCGTGAACGTCTGTACCAACAAAAGGACCACAAATTTTCCCACGGACGTGGGCGTATCCCATAACATTACGTTCTCATATTTAATACCGACGACAAAGTAAATCACCATTGCAACGGCGGTAAAAAGGACACTTCCCGGCATTCCCTCACGGTAGAACATAAGAGCAAAAGACAGATAGACCAGTGCCGAACCGGTCTCACGCTGTCCGATAATGCATATTATCGGCAGAAGGACAATGAGCACGGCGGAGCCAAAATCTTTCCATTTATGTATGTCGAACCCGTATGACGACATCAGTTTCGCCTCCGCCAACGCCGTCGCGAACTTCGCAAACTCGGCAGGCTGTAGTCGCAAAGGTCCCAAGACAAGCCACGATCGGGAACCTTTTATCTCATGCGGATTGAATATCGTGACGAACAACAACAATAAGAACACGCCATAGATAGCATAAGAAAACGTATCGAAGAACCTGTCGTCCATCATCAGAATGACAAATCCGAGGACAATGGACGTACCAATCCATACAATCTGCATTCCGGAACGTTCAGAAAGACTGAATATCTCGGTATCGCCATAAGTATAGCTAGCACCACAAACACTCATCCAGCCTAACGCCAACAGTGCCAGGTATATGCCTATCGTCCACCAGTCGAGTGACTGGAGTATTCCTTGCTGATCGTCTTTTCGAGTCTTCGTCATATTATTTGATCAATTCAAAACTCAAAATTCTCAATAAATAAATTATGATTCCAATGGTAAACTAATTGTTATAGAGCCCACATCTACGGAGTAATCATAATTTTGAATTATGAATTTTACATTTTGAATTATTATTTATTCTCGTTCTTTTTCAGGGTCACGTTTGGGCTTTTCAGTCTCAACCTTCGGCTCATTGTTCTCGAATATAGCCGGGTCGTTAGGCAACTTGCCCTCGTTCTCCTTTTTTTTCTTTTCTTCTTCCTTGGCTTTCGCCTCATCGCTTGCCGCCCGTTCCTTGGCTAACTTGTCTTCCTCGACCTTACGAATAGAATCCTTGATAGCCATAACACGCTTGATGGAATCAACTCGAAGAGAGTCGGCATGGCTCATAGGACGGTCGAAACCATAGTCTATATGGCGGTGTTGCATGACAACAGACATTACCGAGTCGTTCTTGGTCAAGTGACCGTTGACATACTGTTCAATCATAAGCGAACCGATAGGCACACCGTAGACGGCACCGAATCCACCATTCTCAACATACACACAGATGGCAATCTTCGGCGTATCAACAGGCGCGAAGCCCATAAACACAGAGTGGTCACGTCCGCGGTTCTGCGCTGTTCCGGTCTTTCCGGCAAGCTCATAACCCGGATGAACGGCTCCATGACTGGTACCACCGGCTACTGATGCCTTCATTCCTTCGACTACCCACTGGTAAGAAGCACGTGAACCTTTGGTGTAATGCTTCTGATAGTACTTGGCAGCAAGTGGTTTTCCACCGATGGTGCTTACCACGTGAGGGGTTATGTAATAGCCTCTGTTTGCGATGGTTGCGCCAAGATTAGCTATCTGTAACGGTGTAAGGGTTACCTCACCCTGTCCGATTGCAATACTGATAACCGACAGCGCATTCCAACGACCGAACGCATTGTCATAGAACTGTGAGTTAGGAATCATGCCCCGCTTCTCACCCGGCAGGTCAATGCCAAGCTTATAGCCGAAGCCCATGCTTACCATGTAGTCACGCCAGACGTCAAGCGCATGCTCGACATTGCCGTACTTCTTGTTCGTCAGCATGTAGTAAAGTCCCCAACAGAAGTATCCGTTGCACGAGGTTCCCAATGCCGGAACGACACTTAGTGGTGATGGATGGAAGTGACAGCCAACGTGCAAGCCCTTGAAATAGAATCCTCCGTGACAAGGATAGAGCGAATGAATCGGGTCGGTGGTCTTCTCCGTCAGGTAAGTAACAGCCTGACCGGTCTTGAATGTAGAGCCAGGAGGATACATTCCCATGATAGCACGGTTGAGCAAAGGCTTTGCCGGGTCGATAGCCATAGTGTGCTGGTTCTTTCCACGAAGGCGGCCAATCATTGACCGAGGATCGTAAGTCGGCGAAGAAACCATGGCAAGAATCTCGCCCGTCTTTGGTTCGATAGCCACAATAGCACCGAGCTTCCCTTCCATAAGCCGTTCTCCGAGAGCCTGCAACTTAGCGTCAAGACCCAGCTTAAGGTCCTTTCCAGGCTGTGGCTTCTGGTCGTACTCGCCATTCTGATAATGACCTTTTATACGTCCGTGGGCATCACGAAGCATAATCTGAACACCCTTGACACCACGAAGTTCTTTCTCGTATTCCTTCTCGATGCCCTGCTTACCGATATAATCGCCCGGCTGGTAATAGTCATCGTCCTCAATGTCGCTAGGCGATACCTCAGCAAGGTCGCCAAGCAGATGGGCGGCTATTGGCATATTATACTGGCGCACGCTACGCCGCTGAATATAGAATCCGGGGAATCGGAACATCTTCTCCTGAAAAGCGCTGAACTGCTTATCGGTTATCTGCCGGAGGAAAAGCTGTTGGGTAAAACTACTGTAACCCGGGTTCTTCGTCCTGTCCTTGATGTCGTTCATACGTTGGACGAAGAACTCCTTAGTAATATTGAGCGAACGGCAGAACTCCGTTGTATCAAGACGTCCTTCCGCCTCGTTCATGACGACCATAATATCGTAGGCAGGCTGATTGTAAACAAGCAGCTTGCCATTACGGTCGGTAATGTTTCCACGTGATGGAAACTCTATTTTCTTTAAGAAAGCATTGGAATCGGCGCTTTTACGGTAGTCATCGCTCATAATCTGTAAAGCGAAAAGCCTTACAAGATAAATGACGATTATGCCGATGGCTACACCACTGAGTACAAGCCGCCGTTTTTCGAGATGGAAGTCTTTCATGCCGTCCTCCTTACGTTCTCAATGACCAGGATGAGCAGGTAAGTAAGCAATGTACTTCCGCCTACACATTCAAGCCAGAACAGTATATTGAAGAAACTGAACATCTCCAGCGAAAAGAACACAACGCAGAAGATGAATGTCATGAGAAATGCATAGTAGCAGAACGAAGCCGTTCCGAGCGTCCGAATACCGGGCTGCATGTCATCAGCTGAATCGCGGGGAATGAACGGGCGAAGCAGATACGGCTGGATGAAAGCCATAAGAGTCAGGGTGGCACAGTTCACTCCTGTTGAGTTCGAGAATATATCAACAAGCAGTCCGAGGGCAAATCCCCACAGCAACAAAGCCCATCGAGGGTAGTTACGCTGGAAGAGAATGATGAAGTAGATGTAAAGCAATGGAGTAGCGAACCCGAACAAATGTACATGATTGAGTATCAGTACCTGTACGAGGGTAAGCACTAGCAGCCACAGAGTTTTCTTAAGTGTATCTACGTTCATTAACAGTCGTTATATTAATAAACAGACGGACGGATAACGTTAAACCTAATTACCACTGCCGTCTACCTTTTCTTTTATAGAGTCTTGTGCAGCCTTCAAGAGGTTGAGTCTTTCCTTAACCGACGCATCATCAATGACACAGACGTCACGAAGATTGCCGAAGTCGGTCGAAAGCTTAATCATCAGGCGATAGCTTAGTCCGTCGTCCGAGTTGAATACATGAAGTATCTCACCGACAAGGACACCCGGCGGGAACACCGATGAATAGCCACTTGTGACTATCCTGCCATGCAAACGGAAATGCGCATGGCGCGGGACATCCTCAAGATAAGCTATGTCCGAAGGACCGCCTTTCCAGTGAAGATAGCCGAAATAGCCCGTTCCATCAATGGAGCAGCTAATGTTCGACTCGCTATTAAGTACCGGGATAACTACAGAATAATGTGAGGAGACAAGGTAGACAATACCTACGACGCCATTTCCACAAGCCACGCCCATGTCCTCGCGGACGCCGTCGACCGAGCCCTTGTTGATGGTAATGAAGTTCTGAGGCTTGTCGATAGAGTTGTCGACGACCTTAGCCGGGATAAGCCTGTAGTCGCTGAGCATCTCCAATTGACCCTTGTGGATATAATCCTTGCCAACAGTACTGTCGTAGACCTCAGCCTGCAAATGGCTGACCTGATGCTCAAGATAGAGGTTCCGCTGTGTAAGTTCCTGATTGATTTTCGTCAGACTGAAGAACGATTCCACATCCGACTTTGCCTCAAGCACATGTCCGGCAATGTAATTGGCAGACGAAAACCATACACTGCCCTGATAGTTATTGTACTTGAAAAGCAGGATTAAGCTAATAATCTCCAACAGAACGAACAGAAACCAGTGTTTAAACCGTGCTATAAACTCTGCTAAGTTGTGCATCTACCCAACTCTCAATTATCAATATTCTATACGGAACATCAAACTTTAAAAGCCCTGATTCGCTTTCAAAGTTCAATGTTCAAAGTTCTATTATCAAAATTCAATGCCTCCGTACCTAAGCTATTAACGCATCAGGAATGAGAACTTGTCAATATTCTTAAGTGCAATGCCTGCGCCCTTAGCCACACTGTGGAGCGGATCCTCAGCGATATGGAACGGGATGTTAATCTTATCGGACAAGCGCTTGTCGAGTCCACGGAGCAAAGCACCGCCACCAGTAAGGTAGATTCCGTTCTTGACAATGTCGGCATAAAGCTCTGGTGGAGTATTCTCAAGAGCTGAAAGCACGGCATTCTCAATCTTGGCAACGGTCTTGTCGAGGCAATGAGCAATCTCCTGATAGCATACAGAAACCTCCATTGGCAGTGCGGTGATGCGGTTAGGACCATGAACGATGTAATCATCAGGTGCCTCATTGCCAAGGTCTGTCAGTGCAGAACCGACATGGAGCTTGATACGCTCAGCCATACGCTCTGATACCTTGACGTTGTGCTGACGACTCATATATTCCTGAATATCAGCTGTGAGGTCATCGCCTGCAACACGGATAGAGTTGTTGCTTACGATTCCACCAAGAGAGATAACGGCAATCTCGGTTGAGCCACCGCCTATATCGACAATCATGTTGCCCTCAGGAGCCTCAACGTCAATACCGATACCAAGAGCAGCAGCCATTGGCTCGAATATAAGATAGACGTCACGACCGTCAGCATGCTCGGCAGAATCACGAACGGCACGGAGTTCAACCTCTGTACTGCCCGACGGAACGCCTATTACCATACGGAGAGACGGCGAGAAAAGATGCCTTCCCGTGTGGACCATCTTGATGAGTCCGCGCATCATTTGCTCGCAAGCCGTGAAGTCAGCAATCACTCCGTCACGCAGCGGACGGATAGTGCGGATGTTCTCGTGGGTTTTCTCGTACATCATCTTGGCCTCAGCGCCTACGGCAATCATCTTGTCGGTACGGCGGTCGAGAGCCACTACTGACGGCTCATCAACAACAATCTGGTCATCACTGATAATGATTGTGTTGGCTGTTCCCAGGTCCATTGCTATTTCCTGGATGAATGAAAAGAATGACATAGTGTCTTTATTTAAAATTATTCTATGGTGATTTATTTAGCAAACCACTCGTGAATGGCAGTATCATAATGGCTGCTTACGCCGAAGGCACGCTCAGCAAACAACTTGCGGTCCTCTATATCGGTCTGTGCGCCGTTCTTCTTCAGCAGTTCGAGCAGCACTGGATATTCAGCTTTGCTCGGTATGATTACGACATCCTTGAAGTTCTTGGCTCCTGCACGGATAAGTGAAATACCGCCGATGTCGATTTTCTCAATAATCTCTTGCTCTGAAGCTCCGCTTGCAACAGTCTGCTCAAACGGATAAAGGTCGACGATGACGAGGTCGATAGCAGGGATGTCATATTGCTCCATCTGCTTCTGGTCGTCAGGGTTGTCGCGGCGAGCCAGGATTCCTCCGAATATCTTCGGGTGCAGAGTCTTCACACGTCCGCCAAGTATGCTGGGGTATGTTGTAATGTCCTCAACCTTCTCACACTCATAGCCCAACGACTCAATAAACTTCTGAGTTCCGCCGGTGCTAAGCAGTTTCACTCCTTCCTTACTCAGACGGGCAAGTATATCTTCCAGACCGTCCTTGTGATAGACTGAGATAAGCGCAGTCTTTATTTTCTTTGTACAAGCCATATATATAATATGTGTAAGTTGTCCTTTTTACCTTTAAGACTGCAAAAATACAAAGTTTATCTGATTCTGCAAAAAGTAATCATTGAAATTTCTAAAAAACTATTTTCTTTTTAATATTCGTCAAACCAACCGAAGGAATAAGCCGCATAATTAAGAGCATCACAATAAAGGCTCAGATGCTATGCAAGTGAGCCTTAAATGGATTCTATTTGAACGTTAAATGCAATGTAAACAGGCACTAAATGCAATGCAATCAGGCACTAAATGCAATGTAAACAGACGCTAAATGGAACGCAAGGAGAGCCTGTTTACCTTACAGCCCCATTCCGCCCGATAGTCAGCACCTTTGCACGGAGCTTATGTTTGACGTGATCGAAGAGCAAATTAGGATTTATAGTCCGTCCTTTAAATCGTACTTCGAAATGCAAGTGCTCGGTTGTGGCACGTCCGGTACGCCCTGTCAGACCTATAACTTGTCCTGCCTTAACCTTCTGACCCTTCTTAACGTAATTGCGGGACTGGTGACTATAACATGTCGAGAACCCGTAGGCATGGCGTATTACGATATAATTGCCATATCCGAAATATGGTCCCGACTGAGTAACAACACCGTCGAAAGCCGCAAGGACTTTGTCGTTAGGACGAGTTTTGATGTCTACTCCTGAGTGAGGACGTCCGCCGCGACCACCGTACGGGCTGATAACGTGTGCCCCGGCAAGCGGGTAAGACCAGTGTTCACGCTCTATAGCCTGCAGGTCCAGCTGGAAAGTTGAGTTCTTTGCAAGCGGATCTGAATCGGCATCATCAGGGTCTAGGGATGTTATCTTCTTCTTGCTGTCGACAACAGAAACTTTCACATAGTTTGCCTCACGGCGGAACTCAACGTTCTGCGGGCGCAACTTGTGGCTTCCCGCATCGATGATCGTTGTCGGATTAATCCATCCGCCGTCTACCATAATAGCGAAAAGGGTATAAGTCCTGCCGCCGTCACGACCGACAATCGCAACTTTCTGTCCTGCCTTGACACGCTGTCCGACTTTTACGAGATTCTGTGCATTATGACCATAGACCGTTTCCAATCCGTTATCGTGTCTTACGATGACGACATTGCCGTACTGAGCTGTACGACGGGACATACGGACTGTGCCAGAGAACATCGACAGAACTATGTCGCCCGGCTGTGTCGTTATCTCCAATGCCTGACTGGCAAGAAGGCGTGCCTTACCTACCGGCAACGGAAACGAATAGCTGCCGGCGGGCAATGACTTGAAATCTATTGTAAATTTATTGCTCTTATCGAATAGTCCAGGAGTCCTGACGCTAATCACTTGTTGTTCAGTATCCGTGAATTTTGTTTGTGCTGATATTGGCAGAACGCTCAGAAACAATAACGCTAACAGTAGTTTGAAGTACGTGGATTGATTAGTCTTTTTGTTCATAATGTGTTTAGTTTCACAACTTTATGTTGCAAAGGTACAAAAATTTACCTGTATTATTTGCCTAAAAGTGTTTTTTTTAATATCTTTGCCACATAAAAAGCATCAAAATTTGTTATCAACTAAATCATAAGCTATGAAACAAAAGACACTGGTTATACTCAAGCCGTCATGCGTTATGCGTGGCTTGGTAGGCGAAGTTACAAACCGATTTGAGAAGAAAGGCCTGCGTCTTGCAGGCATGAAGATGTGCCAACTCACCGACGCTCAGCTCAATGAGCACTACGCCCACCTCGCAGGGAAGCCTTTCTTCCAGGGGCTGAAGGACTCAATGATGTGTTCACCGGTAATCGTTTGCTGCTACGAAGGCGAAGATGCAATTGCAGTTGTACGTACACTAACGGGCGCAACCAACGGTCGAGTAGCCGCTCCGGGCACTATCCGCGGCGATTACTCTATGTCAAACCAAATGAATATCGTTCACGCAAGCGACTCTCCTGAGGCTGCCGAAGCTGAGCTGAAGCGCTTCTTCAAACCGGAAGAGATATTTGAGTATAAACAAGTTCAACACGATTATATCTTTTCAGTCGACGAGGACAAGTAATCTCTCAATTACAAAGATTGTCCTCAACAATCCATCTTGTCAATAAATGGCTAACAAAAACATCAAGAAGATAGTTCTCACAGGCGGTCCCTGTGCCGGTAAAACCACTGCACTGGTGAAGATTATAGAGCATTTCACGAGCCGTGGATTCAAGGTTTTCACCATACCTGAAGTGCCGACAATGTTTCTTCAGGCAGGCATGGACTACCTCACAAAGAACCGCAATCTCTTTTACGAAGGCGAGAAAGCGACCCTCGAAATTCAACTAGCACTCGAAGATAAGTTCATGAAGATGGCGGAGCAATGCATTGAACCGGCGGTAATAATATGCGACCGGGGCGCAATGGATATATCTGCCTATATGGACGCCGACACATGGGAGAAGATAACACGTGCCGTCGGAACATCAACCGACGAGCTCCGTGAGCACCGCTACGATGCAGTACTCCACCTTGTATCAGCTGCCGATGGTGCCGAGAAGTTCTATACAACGGTCAACAACCCCGACCGTCATGAGAATATAGAGCAAGCCCGAATCCTCGACAAGCGTGTGATAGAGGCATGGACGGGACATCCGCACCTGCGGGTTATCAACAACCATGAGAATTTCGACAAGAAACTTAATCGCGTTATAAAGGAGATTTCGAATGTTCTTGGACTTCCCCAGCCTATCGAGCATGAGCGGAAGTACATTGTTGAAGTTGTTGGCGAGATTGAGAACCCTATCGACAGCGACATCATCCAAACTTACCTGGTTGCCGACCCGGGTGTGGAGACACGTCTCCGGCAGCGCAGTTGGAAGGGACAGGATGTCTATGTACTCACCACCCGCAAACGGAATCCTCACAATGAGCAGGTAGAGACGGAGCGTCAGATAACAAAGAATATCTATGATTCCCTTCTCCAGCAAGCCGACCCGTACCGCCAGACAATTCATAAGCACCGCCGTTCATTCATTTGGAAAGGACAGTACTTCGAACTCGACATGTTCGTTACGCCTCATCCGGGGCTCATGATTCTTGAGACTAAGGGTGTAGATGCCAGCGAGGCTGTGAATTTCCCGCCATTTATAAAGGTTATAGAGGATATAACCGGTAAGGAGGAATACTACAATTATAATATTGCGCTGAGAAAATAAGAAAGGAGTTAGAGGGACACTGGCGAAAATGTCACCGAAGAGTTTTCTTGGTTTACTTACCTATTTTACTTTTTCTCCAGTTGCAGTCCCACTTGCGTAATTCCCGGCATAACGTCCTGGTTCATGCCGTGAGCTATGCAAACGACGACCGAATCACCGCTGCTGACCGACAGATCTCCCACACTGTAAATAAAGTCATCCGTACTTATTCCACCGCGTCCGGCAAGTTGTCCGTTGTCGTTGAACACCGAACATTTCACCCTCTTATGAATAGTCTTTGCCTTAGGAGCCTTGTCCGGCTTGTTGCGTCCCGTGGCATAAACCGAGCACGTAATGTCGAAGCCGAGTTCCTTATAAGGGTATTCCGATGTGGCACGGAATCCGACACTCATATCGTAGTTTCCCGAAGGAATGCGCCCAACGATAAAGTCGAGAGTGTCGGTACGGTTCCAACCATCTATGCTCACCGAACGGTAATGGTCGTAAGCGAAGCGGCTTTGGCATGCCACCAAAGCCATAACGACCGAGCACAAAACCAATATGAATACTACATGACGTTTCATTTCTGCAAACTTGATTATTGCTGCGGAGCCTTCGGTTGATTCTGCGGTGCCTTCTGCTGAGCCTGTTGAGCCTTTGGCTGTTGGTTCTGATGAGGCTTTGGCTGGTTCTGCGGAGCCTTTTTCTGCTGTTGCTTTCCGTCACCGCCCTTCTTGTTTGTTGCCTTTTTCTTCTTACGTTTCTTCGACTTGTCAAAGCGGCTGATGTCGTCATTGGCAAGCAGGTCGATAGGCTTCTTGACAGGCTTGACATCCTCGTCACGCTGTAGGGACAGTGGCTTCTCACCACGCTTGTTCATCTCGATAACCTCACGGGCACGCTCAGCGCTAATCATCTCGAGGTTGGCAGCAACCTTCTTGTCAGTAGAATAAGTGCAAAGTCCACTCAGAATGTCAACCTTCAACAGATGATACTCGCCGTCCTGAGTCTCTAGAACAATCTCCTTGCTCGGCAGACTCTTCCGTGCCTCGATATATTCATCGACCTCATAGTTAAGGCAGCACTTCAGTTTTGCGCACATTCCGGCAAGCTTTGTCGGGTTGAGCGAGATGTCCTGAATACGTGCCGAATTAGTCGAAACAGTCGAGAAGTTCTTCATCCATGTAGCGCAACAAAGCTCACGACCGCACGGACCGGTACCTCCGATACGTCCTGCTTCCTGACGGACACCAATCTGGCGCATCTCAATCCTTACGTGGAAAGCAGCTGCAAGATCCTTGATGAGCTGACGGAAGTCGACACGCTCATCGGCAATATAATAGAAGATAGCCTTGTTGCCATCGCCCTGATACTCGACATCACCGATTTTCATCTTCAGACCCAAGCCCTTGGCAATCTGCCTGCTCTCAATCATCGTCTGATGTTCGCGGGCTTTTGCCTCACGATACTTGTCCATATCGACTGGCTTAGCCTTACGGTAGATGCGCTTGATGTCGTCCGGACCCTTGAGGTTTGCCTTCTTTATCTGCAAGAGAACCAGTCGTCCTGTCAGGGTAACAACACCTATATCATGACCGGGATTAGCCTCAACGGCAACATAGTCGCCCTTGACGAGCGGCAGGTTGTTGACATTGTGATAATATCCCTTTCGTGTATTCTTGAACTGAACCTCAACGAGGTCAGTGCTTTCAGCGTTTCCCGGTACATCAGCAAGCCAGTCGTATGTATTGAGCTGGCGGTCCTGACGTCCGCAAGCGTGGCAACAGAGTCCGCGGTCGCAGCCGTGCCACAGCTTGAATTTCATATTTTTATAATCCATATATACTCTATTTCTTAATTCAAAATGCAAAATGCAAAATTCAAAATTATGATTACCTTCATAACCAAAATGAACAATTTGGTTTCATAGTAGGTTATAATGCTCTTTGAGTAATCATAATTTTGAATTGTGAATTATGAATTTTGAATTACTCGTTTTCATTTTGAATTAATCAATATTATTTCGTCAATATCAATACTATCATCTTCAATGCAAGGTCGTAGAACACGATTTTGGCATTGGCATTCTGTCCGATGTCACGATAGGCACACTGAAGGAGTTCGTTGATACCTATAACGTTGGCCTCATTGATGAACCTCGCGAAGTTGCGGGAGAATCCCGCTTCCTCCTTTGTCTGGTAGTTCAGCTCAGGATTATGGAAGTTGTAGACGAAGTTCTCACGCACCTGACGCTGGAAATAGGCAATCATCCGGCGCTGCTTGTCACGTCCGAAAGCGCTGACAGCCTCAGACCACCGCTTCAATTCATTTACCTTACGCATGTAACACAGGCGCATCAGGGTCTCGAACATATCGAGGAACTGGCGCTCCTCATTGCCCGCGTCGATAACCTGCAGAGCATCGTTCCAACTGCCGTGGGCTATCCTGCTTATCCTACGGGCGTCGTCCTCACCCAGTCCACGCTTCTCAATGAGAGCCTTGCAGATGTCCTCGTCAGCTATCCGCTTGACATCGAACCTCTGTGTACGGCTGCGGATTGTCTCAAGGAGCTTCTCCGGTTCCTCACTGACAAGCAAGAATACCGTCCCTACGGGCGGCTCCTCAAGGAGCTTAAGTATCTTGTTGGCACACTCGAGGTTCATCAGCTCGGGCAGCCAGATGATAGAAATCTTGTAAACACCCTGGCTCGACTTTATCGACAGCTTGTGAATCAGAGCCTCGCTCTCGCCCGCCGTGATAATGGCACGCTTCTTATCATCGCCCATCTGGGCAATCCATTCGGCAATAGTTATGTACGGGCTCTTGACTATCATGCTGTGCCACTCCTGCGCGAAGTCATCACTGACAGGCTTGTAGTCGGCATTCATCGACGGCAGTTTGATAGTCGGATAAGTGAAGTGCAGGTCAGGATGCTCATAGTTGTCAAGCATAGCCTTGGCGTTCCGGTAGTTGGGATTGTCCTCCGGATTGAGCAGATAGCTGGCGAAAGCTATGGCAAGGGCAAGTTTCCCGGCACCACGCGGTCCGGTGAAGAGAATAGCATGAGGCACACGGTTCTCCGTGACAAGCTGGCGGAGCCTGTCCTTTGCATCCTGTTGTCCTATTACATCATCAAAAGTCATATCTCTTTGGTAATGCGAATTTCATAATTCAACATCTTGTACTAATCGTTCTATTATTCATTTAGCAGTCTCTGCATCACCTCCCTGACGCTGTCGACGGCTGAGACTGTATAGAAATGGACGTTGTTGACTCCATGCCTGTAGAGCTCGCGCACCTGACGGACTGTCCATTCCACGCCGAGACGCTTAGCCTCTTCGTCGCTTGTGCAGTGGCGAGCCAGTCCTGCCAGTTCCTCGGGAATGTCGCAATGGAACGTCTTCGGGACGACAGTCAGCTGTGACAGTTTGGCAAACGGCTTTATTCCCGGAATGATTGGAATGGTCACGCCCATCTGCCGAGCCTTGTCGACGAAAGCGTAATACTTCTCGTTGTCATAGAATAGCTGCGTAACGGCATACTCGGCACCGAGGTCCTGCTTCATCTTCAGGTACATTATGTCCTGTTCGAGGTTAGGTGCTTCCTCGTGTTTCTCCGGATAGGCAGCCACTCCATAATGGAAAGGCTTGCCCGGATGCTTTATGGCAGAACCGTCGATGAAGTATCCCTCATTGAACTTGTTGACCTGCTTGATAAGCTCAGTGGTATGCGCATAGCCACCGGGTGTCGGCGTAAACCGCTTGTCCTCACGAGCCTTGTCGCCACGGAGCAGCATCAGGTTGTCAATACCGAGTATCTGCAAGTCGATTAGCTCATACTCAATTCTCTCGGCTGTAGCGCCGGAACAGATTACATGCGGGCAGACGGGAATGCCATAACGCTGCTGGATAGCGGCTGATATGGCTATGGTGCCGGGGCGGCGGCGTATGCTCTGCCTCTCCAGGAGACCGTCCTCACGCTCGTGATAGACGTACTCACTGTGGTGGGTGGTTATGTTGATGAAGAGCGGATCGAACTCTTTCAGTTTGTCGATTGACCGGAACAGCGCCTCTGTGCCGTTGCCTTTAAGTGGCGGAAGCACCTCGAAAGAGAAGTGGCGTCCGGTGGTATCGCTCAACAGTTCTTTTATGTTCATTGTTTGTATTGCCGTTTAATGCCTATTAGCCTACAAAATTACAAAAAAGTTGCGACATCTAGTTATTTTATTAATAAAATGTGGCAATATAAGGGGGAAAGTTCCGTTATAAACGTAGAAACTGTAAATAGACAAACTCGAAAACTAAGACTATAGAACCAAAAACTATAAACAAAAATAAATGGATAAAATCAATCGCACAGAGCGAGGCAGCCGCGGCTACCTTGCGAGTATTGTAATGGTCGCCGTACTGGGCGGCCTGTTGTTCGGATATGACACAGCCGTCATATCCGGAGCCGAGAAAGGTCTTCAGGCTTTCTTCCTCGGCGCTCCCGACTTCAAGTATACTGACTTCATGCACGGCTTCACGTCGTCGTCAGCCCTCATCGGCTGTATCATCGGTTCCGGTCTGTCAGGAATCTTCGCCGGACACTTCGGACGCAAGAAGTCACTCATCTTCGCCGGTGTCTGCTTCTTTATCTCGGCATGGGGAAGCATGAACCCGGAGACATTCGGACTGCTGCCTTACGGCAAACCGTCATGGGACCTTCTCGTCGTATTCAACCTCTACCGTGTTCTCGGTGGTATCGGTGTCGGCATGGCGTCGGCTCTCTGCCCAATGTACATCGGCGAGATTGCGCCTAGCAACATCCGTGGAATGCTGGTATCGTTCAACCAGTTCGCCATCATCTTCGGTCAGCTTGTCGTCTACTTCGTCAACTTCATGATTCTCGGCGACCACACCAACCCTGTAATCGAGTCCATCGGACAGGGCTTCTCGGCTGTTATGCCGGGCAGCGACCCGTGGACTATAACCACCGGCTGGCGTTACATGTTCGGTTCGGAGTGTGTTCCTGCAGGACTGTTCACTATCCTCATCTGCTTCGTTCCAGAGTCTCCTCGCTATCTCGTGATGGTCGGTCAGGACAACAAGGCTCTGTCGGTGCTCTCACGCATCAACGGATTCTCGAAGGCTCAGGAGATTATCCTCGAGATCAAGGCTACCCTCACCACAAAGACCGAGAAGCTGTTCACTTACGGTTTCATGTGCGTATTCGTAGGTATCATGCTGTCAGTGTTCCAGCAGGCAGTAGGTATTAACGCCGTTCTGTACTATGCTCCGCGTATCTTCGCCGACATGGGCATGGGCAACCCGATGATGCAGACAGTCATCATGGGCGTTATCAATATCTCGTTCACTCTCGTGGCTGTGTTCACCGTCGAGAAAATCGGCCGCAAGCCACTGCTTATCTGGGGTTCTATCGGCATGGCTGTCGGCGCATTCGTTGTAGCGCTGACCTTCGGCAACAACTCCCTGAACCTCGTCACAATGATTGCACTGATGGTTTACTCGGCTAGCTTCATGTTCTCATGGGGTCCTATCTGCTGGGTTTACATGGCAGAACTCTTCCCGAACACTATCCGTGGCACCGCTACCGCTATAGCTGTAGCATTCCAGTGGATATTCAACTTCATCGTATCTTCGTCGTTCGTGCCAATGTTCAACATGCATCTCACCAAGGGCGACGACTTCGGTCACTGGTTCACCTACGGACTCTACGGTGTCATCTGCGTTATCGCTGCCATCTTCGTTTGGAAGCTTGTGCCTGAGACCAAGGGCAAGACTCTCGAGGATATGACTGCTCTGTGGAAGGAGCGTATGAAGAGGTAATCAATGAAAAATAATGACGTCTCCTTCGGGAGAAGCCCATTCGATTTGTGAAAGATACCCAATCGGCTTGTAAAAGATACCCGTTTAGAAGCTGATCGGGTATCTTTTATTGTCTAAACGGCTATCTTTTACAAGCCGATTTGGCGTTATCCGGAAAACGATTGAATATCAACCGATTACAAGGACACTAAAAAAGCCTTTCCACCAATATAGCGGAAAGGCTTTTTTTATAAATTAAATTACAATTTCCTGACGGCTGAAGGACTATAGCTTGTTGCCTTCCTTAGGGAAGACGATGGTCGGCTTGTAGGTCTTTGCCTCTTCGAAGTCCATTATGGCGTAGGCAATGATGATTACGGTATCGCCCACCTGCACCTTGCGTGCAGCGGCGCCATTTAGGCAAATGCAGCCTGAGCCGCGCTCGCCCTTGATGATATATGTCTCGAAGCGTTCGCCGTTGTTGTTGTCGACTATCTGCACCTTCTCACCGGCTATAAGTCCGGCGGCGTCCATGAGGTCCTCGTCGATGGTTATACTGCCCATGTAGTTGAGGTTCGCCTCGGTCACCTTGACGCAGTGGAGCTTTGATTTCAGTACTTCTATTTGCATGATTTACTTAGTAGGCTCTTTATATTTTATGTGGTCTATAAGTCTTATCGGGGTCTTGCCGCAGTAAACGGTAATGCAGCCGACAACGTAAGGAGAGTCGTCCCAGTTCTTGACATCGAGCAGGGTGTTGCCGTCGACAATCTCGAAATACTCCACTTCAAGTCCGTCAATGGCATTAATGTCGTTGACAACCTTGTCGTGGGTCTCCTCTACGGTGTGGCTCTTGGCATAGTCGACGCTCTCTTTCAGCACGCGGTAGATGTTCGGGGCGATGGCACGCTCTTCCTTTGTGAGGAGCGAGTTGCGTGAGCTCTTGGCGAGTCCGTCCTCATCGCGGACGATAGGGCACTCGACAATCTTCAGTGTCTTGTCCATGCCGATGTACTTGACGAGGCGCTTTACGACAGCAATCTGCTGCCAGTCCTTCTCGCCGAAGTATGCACGGTTAGGACAGACGATGTAGAACAGACGGCTGACAACCTGGCAGACACCATTGAAGTGACCTGGGCGCTTGGCACCTTCCATTACCGTTGTCTGCGGAGGGAACTCGAAGTGACGGGTGTCAGGCTCCGGATACATCTCCTTGACCGACGGGGCGAATACGTACTGGGCACCACAATCCTCAACGAGCTTGCAGTCGGCCTTGAGGTTGCGCGGGTAGCGCTCGAGGTCGCCCTTATCGTTGAACTGTGTCGGATTTAAGAATACTGATACTACGGTTACGTCGTTTTCCTTTACACTGCGGCGGATGAGCGAAGCGTGTCCCTCATGAAGGGCACCCATCGTAGGTACCAGACCTACAGTCTTACCTTCTTTGCGAACAAGAAAGAGTTCGTTCTGAAGATCAACAATCTTTTCGAATACTTTCATTGTCATTTTTCAATTTCGGCGTGCAAAGTAACAACATTTTTACGAGAAAGACAAAAAATATCGGATTTTTTTCGTAACTTTGCACTTTGAATAGTATATTCAAGACGATTGGCCTCGTCTTTTTTATGTAAAGAAGGCCATAATTCAGAGTAACGGAGACAGAAATGGGAAAGAAAGTATTGTTCGTCAATCAGGAAATTAAGCCATACGTTCCAGAGTCGGAAATGTCGACTTTTGGCTACGACTTGCCAACAGCTATGCAGGGTGAGGGATATGAAATACGCTCATTCATGCCGAAATGGGGCAATATTAACGAGAGACGCGGACAACTCCATGAGGTCATCCGTCTTTCGGGTATCAACGTTATCATTGACGATACCGACCATCCGCTAATCATCAAAGTGGCTTCTATTCCACAAACACGAATCCAGGTTTACTTCATCGACAATGAGGACTACTTCCAGAAGCGGAAGATGACTCAGGACGAGATGGGCAACGACTATCCCGACAACGGCGAGCGTGCCATCTTCTTCGCACGTGGCGTGCTGGAGACAGTGAAGAAACTACGCTGGGCTCCCGACGTAATTCACTGTCAGGGATGGATGAGCGCCGTGGTGCCGTTCTATGTTCGCACTGCCTATAAGGACGAACCGCAGTTTGCCAACACGCGAATCGTAACGTCAATATTCAGCGACCAGCCTCACGGCGACTTCGGAAGCAAGTTCAAGAAGAGCCTCGAATTCCGCGAGGCTAAGGCTTCCATGCTCAAGAAGTACGGCGACAAGTTCGACTTCATTGAGCTCTGCAAGCTAGCAATTGACTACTCGGACGGTATCGTAAAGACGGGTCCTAACGTAAAACAGCAGATAATCGATTATGCCGAGGCTGAGGGTAAACCAATCCTTCTGCATCCTGACACGGAGAAATATGGTCCGGCATACAAGGATTTCTACGAGGAACTCATTAACACTGGAAAATAAGAGAATGAAAGCAAAGCATTTATTACTGTTAATTGCCGCCGCTACGATGGCTTTCACTTCGTGCGACGACACTACCGGCAGCATAGGCTCTTCGCTGACACCAAATACCGACCGACTTGATGTCGTCGCCGATACATTCAACGTAACGTCGAAAACTATCCTTGCCGACTCTATAATGGCACGTAACATCAGCGGTTATCTGGGCAGAGTGAAAGACCCGGAGACTAATGATGTGGTCCGGGCTAGCTTCATGACACAGTTCCACACGCTGGAAGGATTCAGGCTTCCTGACGAAAACAGAATCATGAGCCGTGATGCCGACGGCAATATTGTAGCCGACTCCTGTCAGATTGAGCTGACGTACAACAGCTATTACGGCGACTCGCTGGCGCTGATGAAGACACGGGCGTGGATTATGGACAAGCCAATGGAGGAAGGTGTTGACTATTCGACGAACTATGACCCGAAAAAAGAGGGTAAGGTAAGTGCCAACAGCTACTATCAGGACAGGTCATACACGCTGGTCGACCAGACAGCTTCTGATTCGTTGCGCTCGACTAAAGACTATGTCAACAATATAATGTTGAAACTTGACAAGCCGTTTACTAAGGATGGAGTAACATACAACAACTATGGTACTTACATCATGAGGACGTATTATGCGCATCCTGAATACTTCAAGTCGAACTATGAGTTCATTCACAATGTCATACCGGGATTCTATTTTGAGAACACGGGCGGCTTAGGAAGTATGGCTTACATCAATACACCTCTTATATATTTCTTCTTCAAGTATAACGCCGGAACGACGACAAATGATTCTATCATATCTGCAAGTTCGTCATTCGCAGGAACTGAGGAGGTTCTGCAAACGACCACGCTGTCGGGCGACCGCGATAGGCTGAAGGAGATAGCAGCCGACAACTCATGCACTTATCTTAAGACTCCTGCCGGACTGTACACTGAGATTACTCTCCCAATCAGCGAGATAATGACAGGTCATGAGAACGATACTGTCAACACGGCAAGGATTAACATTCCGAGAATCATCAACCAGAATCCATCGGAATACTCTCTGAGCCTTCCACAGAACGTGCTGATGATTCCTGCCGACAGCCTCTACAGCTTCTTTGCCAACGACAGGCTGCCTGACTACAAGACATCTTATATAAGTACGTATTCGGCGACTCGCAACAGCTATCTGTTCGGAAATATATCGGGAATGATAAACGCCATGTACCACAACAGGCTTAACGGCAATACATCGGCTAACTGGAATAAGGTTGTCCTGGTTCCGGTGAATCTGGAGACTGCTACTACATCGGGTAACTCTACTCGTATCGTAAACCTTTCGAGCGATATGTCTCTGACATCAACCCGACTTCTCGGTGGTCCTGACAACCCTAATGCATTGAAGATAACAGTAGTATATAGTAAGTTCAATGGGGAATAAAGAATAATCTCTCAACACCCCTTATTCCCCATTCAACATTATCCATCCTACATTCAACACTCCACATTCCACATTCATCATTCAACACTCCAAATTCCACACCCATCATTCAACATTTATCATTCAACACTCCACATTAAAAAACACTCCACATTCAACATTCAACACTCCACATTCTCCCTATGGCAGACAATTATCTTGAGCGCCACCGCGCCGACTACGAAATAAGGAAGCAGGCATGGCTGAAGAAAAAACACCATGTCGGCTCATCTTCCCGTCGTCGGGTTATCAAGAAACCTGATGACGAAGCTCTCTGACAGAATTTCATTAATCTAATACTTTGGCACACCATTTGCTAATACTTTGACACACGAGTGCATTAACAAGTAAAAAAGATTAGTTTAGGAGGACATTTTATGATTAATCAGTTTTCACCTAAGGTCTCAGAAGTACTCTCTTTCAGCAGGGAGGAGGCCGAGCGGCTGGCTAGCCCATCCGTCGGTCCGGAGCATCTGCTCTTAGGTATACTACGGGAAAAGAGCGGCCCTGTGACCGACCTCTTCACCCGGCTTCACCTTAATACAAATGCCATAAAGCAGCAACTGGAAGAGCGTGTTCGTGAGAATAACACCGGACGGATGCTCCTTTCATCAGAAATGCTGCTCAACGACCAGGCAAACAATATACTTCGTCTTGCCGTTCTAGAGGCTCGTCTGCAAAGGTCGCAGACTGTCGATATTCCACATTTATTCCTTGCCATACTACATGACAATGTTGACAATGGTGCCAAGCAAGTGCTTGAGGATAACGATGTTAACTATGAGCTTGCTGCGGCTGCACTGCAGAAGAAAGCCAATAACACCGTCGATGGTGTCGGAATGCCTGACGAAGACGAGGATGACGACCCGATGATGAGCGCACAGAACTCGCAGAACAGTCAGAACCGACAGAATGGCGCAACCACGGCAACACGTCGTTCAGACAGTGGAAAGTCGAAGACTCCTATCCTTGACAACTTCAGCACTGACCTTACAAAGTCAGCTGCAGAGGATAAGCTTGATCCGGTAGTCGGTCGTGAGAAGGAGATCCAGCGTGTCTGTGAGATTCTCGGACGCCGAAAGAAGAACAACCCTATATTAATAGGTGAACCGGGAGTCGGTAAGAGCGCCATCGTTGAGGGTCTTGCTCAGCTTATCGTGACACATAATACAAGTCCGGCTCTGTTCAACAAACGTGTTGTCAGTCTTGACATGACTGCCATCGTGGCAGGAACAAAGTACCGTGGACAGTTCGAGGAGCGTATCCGCGGGCTCATCCAGGAGCTTGAAAAGAACCCTGACATTATTATATTTATAGACGAGATACACACAATCATTGGTGCCGGAAGTACTCCGGGCTCTATGGATGCAGCCAACATATTGAAGCCTGCACTTGCCCGTGGAACCATACAGTGCATCGGTGCGACCACTCTTGATGAATACCGTAACTCTATTGAGAAAGACGGAGCGCTGGAGCGTCGTTTCCAGAAGGTGCTCGTTGAGCCTACAACGGCTGAAGAGACATTGCAGATTCTGCAGAACATCAAGGGACGTTATGAGGATCATCACCATGTCCGCTACACCGATGAGGCATTGAATGCCTGTGTGAAGTTCACCGACAGGTATATAACTGACCGTTACTTCCCCGATAAGGCTATCGACGCAATGGACGAAGTGGGTTCAAGAGTCCATCTGCAACACGACGAAGTACCGCAAGAGATTGTCGATACAGAGAAGGAACTAGAGGACGTTAAGGCTAAGAAGGTTACTGCTGTGTCCCATCAGAACTTCGAACTTGCAGCCAGTTATCGTGACCGTCAGGCTGAACTGGAGAACAGTCTTGCTTCCATGCAACTTAAATGGGAGAAAGGCGAGGACAGCGCCCGCACCGAAATAGGCGAAGACGAGGTAGCTCAAGTAGTCTCAATGATGACCGGTGTGCCTGTTCAAAGAATGCAGCAAGCCGAAGGAATACGCCTCCGTGATATGGCGGCAAGCCTCAAAAAGGAAGTCATTGCACAAGACCCGGCTATCGACAAGATGGTAAAAGCCATCCAGAGGAACCGTGTCGGACTGCGTGATCCTAACCATCCGATAGGCGCATTCATGTTCCTTGGTCCTACAGGAGTAGGTAAGACATACCTTGCCAAGAAGCTCGCCGAGTATATGTTTGGCTCTGCCGACAACCTCATCCGTATCGATATGAGTGAGTATACAGAGAGTTTCAACACCTCTCGGCTCATCGGTGCGCCTCCAGGATACGTCGGTTATGAGGAAGGTGGACAGCTGACAGAACAAGTTCGGCGTCATCCTTACTCCATCGTTCTGCTTGATGAGATTGAGAAAGCCCACGGAAACGTCTTCAATCTACTGTTGCAAGTACTCGATGAAGGCCGACTCACTGATGGAAACGGACGCCTTGTCGACTTCCGTAACACAGTTATAATCATGACTTCGAATGCCGGTACACGCCAGTTGAAGGAGTTTGGTCGTGGAGTTGGATTCACAGCAGGCAATGCCAGCGGACTTTCTCACGACGATAAAGACAAGGAATACGCTCGAAGCATTATCCAGAAGAGCCTCAGCAGGCAGTTTGCACCAGAGTTTCTGAACCGTCTTGACGAGATAATCACCTTCGACCAGCTTGACCTTAACGCTATCAAGAAGATTATCAACATAGAGCTTAGAGGTCTGTACAAGCGCATTGGAGAGCTCGGCTACAACCTTGAAGTATCAGATACAGCCAAGGAGTTCGTCGCAACAAAGGGCTATGATGTTCAGTTTGGAGCACGTCCATTGAAGCGTGCCATCCAGTCTTACATCGAAGACGGAGTCTGCGAGCGTATCCTTTCAGGTGAGATAAAGTTTGGCGATACCATTAAGGTTGATAAGCCAGCCGATTCCGACAAGCTCACATTTGAATAATCTGGCTTCAGAAAGGTTAAACTTGAAACATAATCAATCAAATTCAAGACTTTTATATCGATAAATTTGAAATACAAGTAAAACAAATTTAAGATACAAGTAAAACAAATTTAAGATACAAGTAAAACAAATTTAAGATACAAGTAAAACAAATTTAAGATACAAGTAAAACAAATTTAAGATACAATAAAGAAATCTCCATTTGAGACACTATACACCAAGCATAGCCACTAACTCTTCTATATATTTAAGCATGGTTGCCGTGCCCCATTTCCCACCATCTTTGGTTCTCACCTTCTTGTATTTTGAAAGGT